>OLNE01000380.1_pt1 | contig 44491 bp, 36 predicted proteins | sample 1672431 | NCBI WGS metagenome assembly OLNE01 (sample SAMEA3136685, study PRJEB25190) | human gut metagenome | reverse complement strand
TAATAATACCATAAGTAGAAAAACCTAAAACTAATCCTATTATAAGTATTACTGCCAGTAGCTCTATTAGCGTATATCCTTTTCTATTTAGTCTCATATCTATCACCTACCATTAACTTAATTATACAATAAAAAAAAAGAAGTAGCAAGACTTAAATTCTAATTGGATTAAAATCTACTTCTACATCTATCTTATTATTATTTTTATACATATCAATAATAAAATTTAAAGTACTTATTAAATTATCTTCTTTTTGATATTTAATAATAATCTGATAATGATAAATATTATTTATCTTAAATGCACTACTAGTAGTAGGACCAAGTATAATTGAATTACCAAGTTTACTTCTTAAATAATTACCTATCTTATTAGCTTCTTTAAATCCACCTTCATAATCTCTTGAAGATATACTAACTAATGATAAATAATAATATGGAGGATATTTAAGCATCTTTCTAATACTCATTTCTTCCTTATAAAATTTTAAATAATCATGATTTTTAGCTAACATAATACTATAATGATCAGGATTATAAGTTTGAATAATAACTTCTCCCTTTGAAGTACTTCTGCCCGCTCTTCCTGCTACTTGCGAAAGTAACTGAAAAGTATTTTCACTAGCTCTAAAATCTGGAGCCATAAGTGAAGAATCTACTGATACTACTCCTACTAAAGTAACAAGTGGAAAATCAAGTCCCTTGGCAATCATCTGAGTACCAATTAAAATATCATATTTATGCTCACCAAAATCATCAATAATCTTCTGATGTTCTCCTTTTTTACTAGTAGTATCAACATCCATTCTAACTATTCTAGCTTTAAACAATTTATTTAATTCTTCTTCTAATTTCTCAGTACCAAGTCCAAAATCTCTTAACTTACTACCACATTTAGGACATACCTTACTAGGTACTTTAGCAGTACCACAATAATGACATTTTAAATTATTACTTGTCTTATGATAAGTATAAGTAACATCACACTTAGGACACTTCTCAGTATAACCACATTCCCTGCAACTAATAATACTAGAATATCCTCTTCTATTAAGTAGAATAATACTTTGTTCCTTTCTATCTAGTTTTTCTTTAATCTTACACTTCAAAGTATCAGATAAAATAAAATTACCCTTTTTAACTTCTTCTTTCATATCAATAATTTCAACATTAGGCATTGTACTACTACTAGGTCTTTTAGATAATACTAATAATTTATATACTTTATTACCTGCTCTAGCAAAAGATTCCAAACTAGGAGTAGCACTTCCCATAACTACTGGACATTTATGATATTTACTTCTAAGAATAGCAATATCTTTAGCATTATATCTAGGATGATTCTCTTGTTTATAACTACTAGTATGTTCTTCATCTATTATAATAACTCCAATATTATTAAAAGGAACAAAGATAGCACTTCTCGTACCAATAACAATCTTAGCTTCTCCAGTAGTTATCTTTCTATATTCATCATATCTCTCAGTATCAGATAATTTAGAATGTAATACTGCTACTACATCACCAAATCTCGATATAAACTTTCCTACTACTTGAGGAGTTAAACTAATTTCTGGTACTAACATAATTGCCTCTTTACCTAGTTTTAAAGCTTCTTCAATAATACTCATATATACTTCTGTTTTACCAGAACCAGTAACACCATATAATAAATAAGTATTAGCTGTTCCAAATGAATTAACTACTATATCCTTAGCCTTTTCTTGTTCTTCATTTAATACTACCCTCTTATAATTACTTATCCCTGTATAAGAGTATCTTTTATCTTCTTCTAAATATATTTCACCAAGACCATTTTTAATAATAGTATTAATAGTACTAGACATCTTAGTAATAAGAACATCTCCCTCTTTTAACTTACAAAGTAAATTAACTTGTCCTTCATACTTGCAACTACTAATATATTTATCTATCTCTTCAATACTCTTAGTTCTTCTTAAATATTTATTATATTTAATCTTAATATTAGTATTAACTTTAGCTTTTAAAGCTTTAGGAAGCATTACTTGATAAGCACTAACAAGTGAACATAATAAATGTTTACTCATATATTTACCAAGTAGTATCATCTCTTTATTAAGTACTGGCCTATCATCTACTACATCACTAATATCCCTAATCTTACTCTTATCATAATCAGTATCATTAAGAATATTCATAACAAACCCTTCTAATTCCATCTTACCAAAAGGTATTCTAACTCTAATACCAATCTTAATATTATTCCTAAATACTTCTGGTACAGAATATACATAATACTGATCTACTGCTTTAGCACTAATTTGTGTTAATACTTCTACATACATACTAATATCACCTAATAACTATTATACTAAAAACTATCTCTAAAGTACATATCTTTTATTAATTAAAATAATCAAAAAGTATACTTATTTTTACTATTTTTGTGATTTTTTCACAAATATTTAAATAATAATCACTATTTTAAGATTATTTTTTTAAATATTATTATTAAGATATATTTAAAAAAGATAATTATACCATCTCTTTATCAAAAAAGTATTAACCCAAATATAATAAATATGGTTGATATCTTGTTGTTAGACTCACTTTAGGCTAACAACAACACTCTAATACTAAGAATTAGAGTGAAAGAAAAAGAGAAACTATTTCTCTTTAATATATCTATAACCATCATAAGTAATCATATTCCTACTAAAAATAATCTTATTCTGAATAATATTATTAATATTACTAATATAATCACTATCAATATCCCCACTATATTTACCATTAAGACTATTATATCTACCCCTATCAGTAATCCAAGATAAATTATCTAAAATAACCATACCCTCACTATTAGATAATAGATCAGAACCTGCAAATAATCTAGAATCATATCTAATATCAAATAAATTATATATCGTAGGTAAAACATCAATAGGCATACCAGTCTTACTAATATTAACATTCTTCATTGCACTATTATATATCACAAGAGAATTATGATTAATCTCAAATAACTCATCTCTCTTATAACTAGATAATTCATTAATCTCATCTAAATCTAACCCATAAGGATAATGATCCGCTAGCATAACAATTACCGTATCCTTAAGAATACCCTTATCATCTAACTTCTTAATTAAACTTTCCATCGCCCTATCAAGTTCAATCTGTGTAGCAAGATAAGCCTTAGCCTTATCACTATAATCTAAGTCTTTAACCATATCCCAATTCTTACTAACAATACTATTACTCTCTTTATCATAATCAAGATGTCCTGATACCGTCATATAATAAGTCATAAAAGGTTTATCACTATCAATATAATCATTAATACTAGTATTAATCATCTCAATATCACTCTCAGGCCACATATCACAGTTAATATCAAGTCCCATATTACATGCCTTAAAATTATCAAACCCTAAAGACTTAAGATATTTATATCTATTCTGAAAATAACCATTATGAGCATGATAGGCATAAGTATTATATCCTTTATCTTTAAATACAGTAGCTAGTCCATAAGGAAAACTATTTTCCCCACTCTTCCACTTAGTCAAAGTAGCATAATTAGGATATAACCCCGTAAGAGACTGAGCTTCTCCTCCAATTGTCGATAAATAATAAGGTACATAAAAATTATCAAAAGTAAACCCATTATGAATAAGCCTATATAAAGTAGGAGTTCTCTTCTCATCTACTCCAATCTCACTATAAGATTCCGCTACCACAAAAATAAGATTCTTATTTTCAAACATCCCACTATATTTATTCTTACTAGTACCAGGATTATCTTTAATATATTTCTTAATATCCTTATTTAATTTATCACTATCTAAATCCAAATCAAGAATATTCTTATCATAAACAAATAATTCATCATTATCATCATTCTCTTCATAATTAACTTCAATTATCTTATCATCAAACCCAAATATATTCCTATATATATCTAACCCCGTACTAGATAATACTCCCATCTTCTGAATACTAAGAGGAATATTATTTGTATTATAATATAAATCATATAAAGAAATATCACTATTATTCTTAGTACTATTAATATATAATCTATAAGATAAGAAAGATAAAGGAATAAGAATAATATAACCAAATAAATACTTCTTATTACCCTTTATATCAAAATCTATTTTTCTTCTAAAAATAATAAGTAAAATAAAAGGTAAAAAGAACAATACCAAATAGTGGATATTACTAACAATAACCTTAATAGTCTCTCCAGCAAACCCCATAGCCTGATCAGATAACTTAAAACAATCTAAAGAAAAGAAAGTCTGTAAGAAAGCCTTAAATATCGTCTCTAAAGCAAACCAAAAACAAAAAATAAAATAAATAATATAACCGAATATTCTATTTACCTTCTCACTCCATATAGTCATTAAAATAGTCATAACAAAAGAAACAAATAAAGAATATATAAGTATACTAAATACTTCACCCTTAGAATAAATATCAAAAGAGATGAGAGCAAATACCATCTCAAAAAATATTAACACCAAATAATTTATTCCATTAATCTTTAATATTTTCTTCATCTTACCCTTCACCTCTAATAAGTATATTATTTCTTTTTATAATTATTATAAAATTCTTCTTTTAATTCTAAGAATCTATCCTCTTTAATAGCTTCTCTTATCTCTTCCATAATTCTAATTAAAAATCTTAAATTATGAATAGATAAAAGTCTTTGACCTAAAGTCTCATCTGCTACTAAAAGATGTCTAACATAAGCCTTAGTATAATTCTTACAGCATTTGCAGTCACAGCTTTCATCTACTGGAGTAAAATCTTCTTTATACTTAGCATTTCTTAAATTAATCTTACCATTTCTAGTAAAAGCATGACCGTGTCTAGCAAGACGAGTAGGAAGTACACAATCAAACATATCTACTCCTCTTTCTACCCCTTCAAATAAATCAGTAGGTTCTCCTACTCCCATTAAATATCTAGGTTTATCTTCTGGTAAATATTTAATACCATATTCAATCATCTTATACATCGTCGGTTTATCTTCTCCTACTGAAGTACCACCAATAGAATAACCATCAAAACCTAATTTAACCGTCTCTTTACAAGACCATTCTCTTAAATCTTCAAATTCTCCTCCCTGTACAATACCAAATAAACTTTGATTAGGATTATTAAAAACAGCCTTCCCTCTCTTAGCCCATCTAATAGTTCTCTCAACACTATTCTTCATATATTCATGTGTTACAGGATATGGAGGACATTCATCAAAACTCATAGCAATATCACTATCTAATTTATTTTGAATCTCAATACTCTTCTCAGGCGTTAAGAATAATCTCTCTCCATTAATATGACTCTTAAATACTACTCCCTCTTCACTAATATCTTTAGGTTTAGCCAAACTAAATACCTGAAAACCACCACAATCAGTAAGAATAGGACCATCATAATTCATAAACTTATGAAGTCCTCCTGCTTTAGCAACAATATCTTCTCCTGGTCTAAGCCATAAATGATAAGTATTAGATAATATAACGCCTGCTCCTATCTCTTTAATTTCTTCTGGATCAAGAGTCTTAACCGTAGCCTGAGTACCTACTGGCATAAACATCGGAGTCTCAAACTTACCATAGTTAGTCTCTAATGTTCCATATCTAGCCTTAGTTTCTTTATCTTTATGTAATAATGTATATTTAACTTTCATAATACGCCTCATTTCTTACTAATTATATCAAATATAACAATTAAAGTAAAGAAAAAAAGTACCATTAAAGTACTCCTTATTCATGTATCTTCTTCATAAGTAAAGTAACATCTTTTAATTCTATATTAGAAGTATTAATATCTCCAGTTAAATTAGTCATAACCTCAAGTATCGAATCATCTTCAAATCTAAATAAAATATTCACTAGGTTCTGGTACTAAACAAGTCTCATTAATAATCATTGCTTCAATATCATTAGTATCATTATAACTAGCAAAGAATATCCCTTCAGTACTACTACTAGGAGTCTCTCCTTGAGGACCCGTAGGACCAATTAAACCATGTGGTCCCGTCGGTCCAGTCATCCCAATAATAACAGGATTACATATACATTTCTTATCTCTTTCTATCTTATCATAAGGATTCATACTATCCCTCCCTATAATAATCTATATAATAATATTATTATTCAAGTAATTATTATCGTTTACATTCTTTCACCTTTCATGAAATGCCAAGGTCATTTCATGTCATTTCTAGCCTATAGTCTAAAAATGAATATCATCCATATCTATTATTTTCACAGTGAATACCTAAAAGAAAGAAAAGAACCAGTATCACTAAGGATAATGATATTAAATATCATGTCCAAACGTCCTAAACGAGCAGTGATAGAAGTTCTTTTCACTACTGATTATAGCAGAATATTGTTTTAATATCAAAACATAAAACCATATGAGCAAGACAACAAGGCTTGCTCATACCATCGAAAACTTAAGTTTACTTAAAGTTGAAATAGCCGCAAAGAAATTTTAAAATATTCTTTTATATCATATTACCAAGAACTTACTCCACCACCACCAGATGAACTACTACTTGAAGAACCATCAGATGAACTTACAGAAGAAGTATATGGAACAGAAGCCATAGCATTACAAGCAGTAGACATAGTAGAATTCATAAATAATTCAAAAGAATCAACATCAAATGAATTAGTACTATCATACCAAGAAGGTGCACACAGTGATATAGTTGCAAATTTTTTAATCCATTTATCAGATATTCCCAAAACATAAGTATATGGTAAAATATCATAGAAATAATTAGGATTTTGCATAACTAATGACTCCGATTTTAATATAACTACATATAAAAAACTAATGATTTTGGAACTTTCTTTCATCAATTAAAAAATATTCATTCTTTAATTCTTCCTTTAAAAGTTTATCATATGTTGAAGAAATCTCATTTCTGTTTATTCCGGCATCGCGTAATACAGCATATGCGATAGCCATATCAATATTAGTAAAAAAATTATGATATTCGTCCTCAAGCAAAGAAATTACTTTTAATAACACATTTCTTTTTCTAATTATATTTTCTTCAGTAGAAAATCCTAAATTTATTACAGCATTTTTTAATAACTTAATTAGTTTTTTTCTTTCTTCCATTTTTTCACCTCATTTTGTATAACTTTTTATCTCAGATATTATATCTGAAATAGTATCTGCAAGTCGCATTTTTGTCTTGTTTTTCTTTATTATATATCCGACCCCACCATCACTCTTCTTAAATTTAATTACAGCAACAACATTTTCTCCATATTCTTGATGTGCTATCTCTAAAACATCATTTCCAATAATGCTATTTGCATATCTTTTAAAAACAGGATAACATTCTATCGCACTTTGATTCTCATTATCAAACATCTCAATAAACTTTTGAGCCTTATTTTCAGTGGCAATATCTATCCCCTCATGCCAATAGTAATCAGTGATATCAAAAATATCTTTTTTAAAATCAGAATTTCTATATCCAATTGCATCATCTATTGCTGTAATAATATCCCTATTACTACTTATTTTTTTAAAAAGATCAATTGTCTTAATTTCTGTAGATTTTATTTTATCAAATTCTAGTTTATCAACAAAAGCAAATCCTCCTGTTTCATCACCAATCTTAGAAGCAGCTAAATCAGTTATTCCTGAAATATTACTAGTTCCATCTGCTAAAAGAAGTTGCCCATTTCCAAAATCTACAGATACATACTTATGTGAAACTTCACCTTTGCCACTTTCAATTTTTATTTTGCTTTCATCAAACCCAGCACAGACCAAAAGTTCCTTATACAATTGTGACCATCCACTACATACTATTTCATTATTATTCATATTTAACAAGTCATTTATATCATATTTTCTATAATAAGTATCAGCCCTAAAGTTGTTGTCTGTACTAGCAAAAAACGTATCTGAATATGTGACAGATTGATTAAGTTTTAAATAAATAATTCTAGCAATAGTTAACGGATCCGCATTAGAAGGCAAATCACCAATGATTCCTTGTATTAAATTTTTCTTGTTAAAATCTGATTTTTGCATAATCTTCTTATGAGAAACTTCTTCTGCACTAATATTATCTATATTTTCTTCAACATCATTTATTATATTTTGATTATCGATACTACTATCAATACCATTATTTTCTCTTAGATTATAAACAATATCCATAATTTTAATTTTTTTACTAGACAAATCAACTTGAGATCTTACACTTCCCACCAAATATTCAGGCTTTAAAACAGGTGTAACATCACTAAAGTCAACAATTTTATCAAAATTTTTTATATCTGCCTTAGGTATTTTAACAATTATTGCATCACCATAACCCAATCCATAAGTTTTATATGTTGCACCTTCAGACAAAGCTTTTATGAAGTCAATATATTCTGTATGAAAAGTGATATTTTTTTTCAGGTCAATACCACCAGTATCTCCGGCACCGCCACTTAGTGTATGACCTGTTAAATTTAAACCATTTTTCAAAATCTCGACAGCATTTCCTTCAGCACCAGTACGATGTACACCAATAACATAATCATCATCAAAAAATATTTTTTCTAATTCCATACCCAATTTGTTTTTCAAAGAAATAGCATCTCTAACTTCAAACGCCTTCATGGCATCAGCATATTCTTTTAAATTCATTTTAACTTTATTATGCATATATGCATATTGCAACTCATCAGCATTTTTATATTTTTTAAATATATCATTTTCTATTATATATTCTGCATTTAAATCTATATCTCTATTACCACTATCGAAAGATTTAGTTTCTTGAATACCATTAGTACTATTTCTTGCTTCTATCAATTGATTGTAAGAAAGACTACTACCATCTGGTAATTTAAATATAACATTATCAATGTTTTTTATTGAACTTATTTGTTCTTCAGTTAATGAAGATACATTTTCTATATAAATTGATGCAAAAATACCTTTTCTAGTATTATTATTAGCCATCGCTATTTGACCATCAATATCAGAATAGCGAGGATTAATACTAGAAGATTGTTCTATAGTTTCATTAATAGAAGGTACAACATTATCATTTGAATGAGTAATATCTACAACATCAGATTCAACTTGTGCACTCGGAAGAGCAACAACATTATTTTTAACAAAATTCAAAAAATCGTCCATGCTATTAATTTTTATAGTTTCATTGCCCATAACTATTGAAAAAGCAAATTTACCACCATTTGTTATACCAGACATAATTACACCATAGCAAAATGATTTAATCATATCCTTAGGTAACTGATCATAATCGATAGTTTCTCCAAGCAATACACTTCTTAAAAGAGCATCTACTCCTTCTTGCAATGCTTCTTCGCCACCCTCTTTAAGCAGACCGATAATAGAAAATTCAGCTGTAGCACTTAGACCAGGAATATTACCTAATAGTAAACCTAATGATGCTTCTGAAAAACCAGATGCCAATCCATAAACCGTAGAAATGTATAAATCATTTCCCTGCATCAAAGCTTGGTTCTTAGCATTACCACCTACACTTAATCCCATTAAACCACTACTAATTAATGTATTAAATGCAAAAGTCTTTCCAGCAATGGTTATACCAGCTCCAGGAGCAACAAAAGATACTGCAATTGCTAAAGCTAAAGTTGGTGCCATATTGCCAAAGCTGCTTCCTAATTCATACACATTATCTAATCTTGACTTTTTATCGGTATCAATTTTAATAATCAAATTATTATATTCTTGTTCAGATAGCATTGTCTTAGCATATTCTAAATCAATTTCATTAGTTTCACTATTATACATTTTCTTTAAAAAATCATTTGCTACTTCTTCACCTTGTTCAGCATAAATTTCATTAGCTAGTTTACTAATATAATTTCCAGATGAATTAGTAAGTTCATTCAAAATATACATCTGCTCGTATTGGGTTGTAGACATCATACCTTCATCACTAAAAGCATTACCAAGTCCATCAAAGAAAGTTGACACACCATTCTCAAAACCCTTAGCCCCAGATAAAACACCAGCACGCACATCGGGATCAATATTACCATTTTCATCTCTTATACTATCCAAAAACTTTTCAGCATTAGCATATCCTTCCACTTTATTAAGTTTATCTTCAATAGCATCAACATATTCTCTAGCAGCTTTTGGAGATTGCATATCCCATAGATAACTAAATATAAGCATATCTTGTTCAGTAAAATATTTAAATCTCCAATAACTATCATCATCCATAGTAATAGTACCATTTTTAATTCCATATAATTTGTATAATTCACTATTCGGATTATCTTTATTATTAGCAACATAATTTTTAAAATCATCAGTATCCATTAATTCTATATAAGGCTGTTCTTTTAGTATTTGCAACATTTCATATCTTGATGCTTTAAGTTGTTCGATCTCACAACTAAGTTGAGTTAATCTTTCTACATATTTTTCATACGACATATCAAGTGCCTTAGAAAAATATTCATTATACTTTTCCGTATATGTAGTATTTATATAATTAGCATACTCTTCTTTTAATGAATTATATTTTTCTGATGACATTCTTTCTCTATCTGTTGGATAGCCATTATCTTTTAAATATTTTTTAAAATATTTATCACTTTTAATTGCTTCTTTAGGATTTAAATATTTTTTTCTTCCTTTTACATTTTCTTCCCAATATAACTCAGGATATTCCCCTCTATTAGCGGAATCAGTAAAACTTTTACTTTTCTTTATTAAATTTTCTTTTTCTTCTTCAAGTGTTTTTTTACTATTATCAAAAAAAGAAATTAAATTCTCAATTTGTTCTATTATTTCAGATTTTTCTAATATACCTTCTTTTTTGGTTATAACTTCTGGAGAAGATAAATCAAACTCTTCGGTATTAGCGGTTCTAGCACGAGATGCTAATGCAGCCTGACTACTACCACCACTTTTTCCAATTGTAGAACCATATTTCTTATTAGTATAGTTGCTATTAACTCTTATATTATTTGAATTATTAGATATAGAATTACTCCCCATTTTGTCCTCCTCAATTAATAAAATTAGTTATATTTATTTAATTCATTTTCAATTTATTTTTATAAGCATAATAGAAGTCATTATTAATATTAAACTACTCAACGTTAATCTCATTTTTTAATTTTTTTTTTAGAAATTTCATTATATTTTAAAACTGCAACGTTATAGCCAGCTTGAGGTGCAAGTCTTTCTTGTATATAATTTAATAAATCACAAATATAACCATCTTGTTTAGAATGTAATTCATCAAAGTTTTCCTCTGGTATATTAAATTCACAATAATTAAATCCTAATACAATACTATCTCTTGGAGCAACATAATTATAATTAATAGGACCATAAAAATAGAATTTTTCTTCTACATTAGGAAACAATACTAATTTATAACTATTTTCCAAAAATTCATTAACTTCATTTTGTAAATTGTTACTCACGATTTCTTCATGAGATAACGAAAAATAATATTCATACTTATCTTTCATTTCTTTAGTTAATCTACTAATATCAACATTATTAACTAAACTAAAATATTTAGATAAATCAGGATATAAACCACTAATATCTGTATCTATATATGATATTTCATTTTTCTCTATTTCCTTTTCTATCACATCTAGTTTAAGTTTTTCACATATAAATTTTAAAAACTCATATTTATATCTCTCTTCCATAATCTTTCCTCCTTTAATTTATAATTGAAGAGTGTATTCTAAATACACCACCATTCATTAAATCCTTAAAAGGAATATTATATTCACTTCCCCAAGAACTTACATAAAAGCCACCATCTCCAATACCGGTAATAAAAACGGCATGACCACTACCTTCACTCCAAGTATCCGTAGACACAGAAGGATACAAATTTTCATTAATACTTATCATATGAATTATATTGTTCCAATTAAAAATATCAAGTGATAAAGATTTTCCAGCATATAGTTCATTAAAAGCATTGTTAAGTATTTCTTTAAATGAATTAATATCCATTGTTTTTCCATTATTTAATGCCACCGTTTTTGATCCATAATAATTAATATTTTTAGAAATTAAGAAATCAGCAATAACAGGTTCATTTTTTCCGTAGGAAAAATTAGATAAATACACTTGCTTTTCAGCATCTAGCATAACTCTTCCAAAAACATCATGTCTATCGCTCCTCAAACGATCTGGATTTAATGACTTATCATTCAATATAAAACTTCCACCGTTTTCTTCACTATTGACATAAACATATAAATCTAATAATAATTCATTAAAATTAAGCTTTGTTTTACCATTTTCTATCTTATACATAGGATATCCAAATTTTTGTTGAAATTCATATTCTCTGCCTTTAAAAGCATAAAATATTTCATTTACAGTAGCTGCATAAGTACATGCTCCAGCATCATCAATCGTAGACATTATTATTGATGCATCGCTAGAAGAAAATCCTTGTGCCAATAGTTTATTTTTTAACTTAAAGTATTCTGCTGAAGCCTGCTTTTTAAAGTGTGGTAATGGTTTACCTTGTTTCAAAGCTCCATTATATACATCCATCGCTTGTTCATATGTATACTCTTTCCCATTATATATATATTTACATAACGAAGAAATACCAGCTTGATCTGCCCCATATGTCCCTTCTTTAGAATTTCCAAAGTGGGAAAAAAATCCTGATATACTACTATTTATGCCATTTTTAATATAATTTAAATTTTCTAAAGCATGTCGTATTTGCTGTGGAGAATACATCGACAAAATATTTCGGGCATCATTATAATGCGTTATTAAATTGTAATTCTCAAAATTTTCACTCTCGGGATTAAAAAATAACATTAATCTCCTTAAAGCATCACCCGGTTCATACATCATATCATGTCTATGGATAACTTCCAAAATATTTTCTTCTATTGTATTTTGAAATGCAATTGTACGTGCCTCTGGACTTATAGCTGAACCCACATTATTAATATTATGTGTCTTATTATTATTATTATTTCTTCTAGTTAATAATTCATTATAAGAAAGACTACTACCATCAGGTAATCTAAAAACAACATTATCCACATTATCAATTTTAGATAACACTTCATCAGTCATCATAGTAATATCAGTAACATCAATCGAAGCAAAGTTACCACTTTTATTATACATATTCGCTCTTGCTATCTGACTATCTAAATCCATAGAAACATTAGTAGACCCAGAAATAGTTTTACCAGAAAGATTTAACCTAGCTTGTAATAATTGTGATATATTCATATTACTTCCATCAGGTAATCTAAATATAACATTGTCTACGTTTTTTATTGAATTTATTTGGCTTTCCGTCAAAGAAGATACACTATCTATATCAATTGTAGTTGTTCTACCTTTTCCAGTATGATAATTAGCCATCGCTATTTGATTATCAATATCAAGATTCCCTGAATTAATATTAGAAGTTTGCACTTTTGATTCACCAATTGAAGAATTAGAACTAACACTTGATTGCTGAGTATCTGACATAATTCCTTCAATTTGTGATGTATCAATATCCACGCCAGTTTCTTTAACAAAATTAACTAATTCCTGAACACTATTTATTTTTGTAGATTGTATTCCATTTTTTATAGTAAAAACAAGTTTACCTCCATTCATTATTCCTGACATTAAAGCACCATATATGAAAGATTTAAATGCATCATCACCAAGTTGGTCAAGATCAATAGTTTCATCTAACAAAGATGCTCTTAAACCTGCATCTACATATTCTTGAAGCATTTCTTCAAATCCTTCTTTTACAAGTCCTCTAAAAGAAAATGTTGCACTTTCATTTAATCCTGGAATATTACCTAACAATAAGCCAAGTGTTGTTTCGGATACACCAGAAAATACTCCATACATCGTCGAAGTAAATAAATCATTTCCTTGTACTAACGCTTGATTTTTAGAATTTCCACCAGAACTAATTCCCATGAGGGTACTACCGACAACAGAACCAGCGGCAGGAGTAGCAACTGCTGATACAGCCATAGATACAATCATTGAAGGTAACATATTACCAGCACTAGAACTTAATTCATATACATTATCTAGTATTGATTTCTTATCAGTATTAATTTTAATAACTAAATTATTGTATTCTTGTTCAGACAAAACAGTTTTAGCATATTCTAAATCTATAGTATTAGTTTCTTTATTATATATTTTACTTATAAAATCTGTTACAGCTTCTTCTCCCTGATTTTCCATTATTTTATTAGCTAATTTACCAATATAGTTCCCAGATGAATTAGTAAGTTCACTTAAGATGTACATTTGCTCATATTGTGATGTAGACATCATACCTTCACCATTGAAAACATTACCAAGGCCCTCAAAGAATGTAGAAACACCATTTTCAAAACCTTTAGCACTTGATAAAACACCAGCCCATACATCAGGATCAATATTACCATTTTCATCTCTTATACTATCAAGAAATTTTTCAGCGTTAGCTAGCCCTTCTGCTTTATTAAGCTTATCTTCAATTGCTTCTACATATTCTCTGGCAACTTTTGGTGATTGAGTATCCCACAAATAGCTAAAAATTAACATATCTTGTTCAGTAAAATATTCAAATCTCCAATAACTATCATCATTAATTTCAACTGTTCCATTTTTTATTCCATATAGTTTGTATAATTCACTGTTTGGATTATTTTTGTTGTTAGTAATATAGTTTTGAAAATCATCAGTATCCATAAGTTCAATATAAGGTTGTTCTTTAGCCTGCTGAACTAATTCATATCTTGATGCTTTAATATTTTCGATATCACTATTAATTTGCGTCAATCTTTCTCTATAATCAGCATATGTCATTCCAACAAATTCATTAAAACATTCACTATATTTTTCTGTGTAAGTAGTATTTATATAATCAGCATATTGTTTTTTTAATAAATTGTACTTATCAGTAGACATTCTTTCTCTATCAGTAGGATAGCCATTTTCTTTTAAATACTTTTTAAAACATTTATCACTTTTTATAGCTTCAGATGGACTTAAATACTTTTTCCTACTACCCTGATTTTTTTCTTCATAAAATAATTCAGGATATCGCCCTCTATTAGCGGAATCTGCAAATCTTCTACTTTTTTCTGTTAGAGCATCTTTTTCTTCCGTCAATGATTTCCCAGTATTATCTAAATACATAATCCAATTCTCGATTCGTTCGGTTATCTCGGACTTTTTTAATATATTTTCTTTTTCAGTTATAACAGTTGGAGAAGATAAATCAAACTCTTCGGTATTAGCGGTTCTAGCACGAGATGCTAATGCAGCCTGACTACTACCACCACTTTTTCCAATTGTAGAACCATATTTCTTATTAGTATAGTTGCTATTAACTCTTATATTATTTGAATTATTAGATATAGAATTACTCCCCATTTTGTCCTCCTCAACTATTAAACTTTGATATATTTAGTTCATTGATTTTTGATAACTTTGAAGCCATTTCCAATTCGTTTTTATTTATTTTTTCCATAATGGCATTAATATTATCTTTATAATTACTTAAATCTTCTTTAATAGTAATTAATTCTCTTTCCATAGAAAATAATGAATTTATATAATAAAAGTCTCTAGGAAAATAAGTATTATAAAAATTATTATTAATAACGTTAAATTTACTAATACAACCATTTAAATTACTGATAATATTATTTTTATTTTCCACATTATATTTTATCTTTGTCATAAATATTACTCCTATTACTTAAAGTTTTGATACATACTTTCTACTTCTTTATAATAATTACTAATTCTCTCTAATACTTCAATAGTATCAAGATTCTTTATTTTTTCTTGATTAATCTTTTCATTAAAAACAGAAGCATTATTATCTTTCCAATAATTATTTAGTTTAGATAACTCAAAATAAATATCTGCACAATTATCATAATAATCACTTATATACTTATCTAAGTTTTTAATTTCACTACTAATTTTATTTGTATCAACTAATAAACCCATATTATCACCATTATATTTTTGATATTTCATTTAAAATAATATTATATTGATATCTAGCTTGAGGAATAAATGTATTAATTATTAAACTTCTATAATCTTCAATTTTTTTAATCATATTGTCTAAAGTTTTTTTATTATAATATACCCCATCTATTTCTATACTTTCTTTAATTATCTTTCTACAAGAAATTAAACTATAATATACATCATTTAAATTATTATAATTATTTTGTAAAACATTAATTAATCTTTCATACTGATATTTTTTTTGATAAAGTTCATAATTCATGACACATCTCCTCTCCAATATATACCAACTAAAAGTTAGTATATATTGGAGAGAAAACATATTTTCTCTACTCTTGAACATCAGAATTAGTATATGTTTGACTAACATTTTCATCTGAAGTAACATAACTTTGAATAACCTCTTCAAATTTTTGAGCAAAGTTTGACTCGTTACCATCAAGATATGTATACAATCTTTCTAATGCAGCATTTATTCTATCAATGAATCCTTGCATACTAGCAGTTTGACTACCAGCAAAAGCAGAATTAACTTTATCACGAAGTGCTGAAGTAGCATTTCTTGATTCTGTATCTAATTCATTCTTTTTACTTTTAATTTTATTCATAGCAACTTTTGCTAATTCGGGATCCATACCCATAAAATTTTCGTTCATTTATCTCACCTCCATATTTTTTATTACATTCCACTTGTTCTTTGTTTTTCAACCCAGTCATTATAAGTTCTTTCAAATTGACTAGACATAGCGTCGTAAGTAGCAGTTACACTTTCCTTAGTACTTTGAATTACTTTATTTAATTCATCTTTATAAGCGGTAGCATCAGCACCTTTCCAACTATCAGATATTGCATTTTCTACTTCTGGGAAACTATTTAAAATATCTAATAATCTACTTTTCCTAGTTCTAATTTCAGCAGCTAATTCACTATATCCAGTTGAATTATAACCAATAAAACTCATAATTCACCTCCTTTATAAAATTTTATATTAAACTAATTTTATTAGTTAATATTATAATTATTATAAATACTCTCATTTTCTTTATTTGTATCAATATAAATATTTACAATTCTAGTTAGATAATCAATATAAGAGTTTCTATTACTTAATAGTGTATTTAAAGCAATATTAAGACTATTAATCTTATTTTTAATATTCTTACTATTATTACCAGAATAATAACTAGATAATAAACCAAGTGACTTATTAATATTATTAATTAATTTTTCTTCATTATCTTTATATAGTTCTATCTTCTTAATAATCATTATAACCGAATTATAATCAATAATCCCACTATTCATAATTCACTCCCTTATTTTCTATCTAATATAAGTATAACATTATTTAATATCAAAGTAAATTAAAAGTGTCAATAATTTGACACTTTATTTATATTTTAATTAAAACAAGTTTTGTAGTATTTCTAATATCAGTGTTTATAACAATATCATTATTGTCATAAATCTTACCGGTTTCTATATTTGCTATTACATAATTTTGATTCATTAATAATTTACCATCACTAAGATCACTAATTGATTTAACTACCAATTTATTTATTTTCCATATAAATTCATTTACTGGAATAAATAAATCATAATGTTGATTTAAATTAGGAACATATAAATTAATTAATATTTTATTCATTACTATCATCCTCTCCTAATTTATATTCAGATAATTCGATTGTCTTAAATAATTCAGCTCTACCATCTCTAATAACAAAACCAAAATTATTCTTATAAGTACTTGACATTTCCTTAGTAAGTTTACTAAGTTTAAATAGATTTTGATCTGATAATCCAGTACCTATCCAAATACCATCAGTATCATTCTGAATATTTCTATACCAAGTATCAAACTCAGCTTTCTTAAGTTTTTTATAATCATCTGCTATTAAAAGACTAATATTTTCACTATTTTTTATTTCTTTAGTAAAATCTTCTAACTTCATATTATCTAACTTAAGTTTAAACTTATTAAAGTTTTGAAAATATAATACTGTCTTCAATCCAATATTTTCTTTTATTCTTTTAACATAATCAAGTAAAATATCATACACTTTAGAAGGTTCACTATCATAATAATATTTTATTTTTCCCTTTAATTCAGGTAACTCTTTATTTATATCTATTACAATTAATTGAATATTCTTAATCATTGACAATTCCATAATTAAACTTCTAGAAAAATTAACTGTATTACTTGAAGTATTACTTAATATAAATGTAGACAAATAATTAGTAAAGTCATATTTAGTAATTTCAAGAGATTGTTTAGTAACACCAATTGGTACAGAAGTAATACCCAGTAAATCACGAGATACAAACTCAAGAGAAACTATTTTAGGAAGTGTTGGAATTCTCTTAGCACTAACAACACTTTTATCTTTAATAATTTCACATACTCTATTTATATAAGCATTTAAATTATTATCCACTATAGAAGCCGTTTGAAATTCATATACTTCATCCATTTTAAATAATCCTCTGCCATCAATTTCTTTAGGAACACTATTTACTTTATTAAATATAGCATTATAATCAGAAATATCATTTAATCTAAGAGCAAATATTGAACTAAAGTTTTGTTTAATTCTTCTTCTTATAGAGCCATCTGTATTAGCAGTTATTATAAAGAACATCCCATATCTTAAGCCATCACGACATAATTTAATTATTTCATCTTCTAAATTAGCATTAATTTCAGAAAAAGCATCATAATTATTAATAATTGTACCAATTAATGGAACCTTATTACCACTATTCTTTATATAATTGTTATATTCTCCTCCATATGAAGAAAACATTTTCTTTCTTTCAGAAATAATATTTTTTAACATTTTAATCAAATTATTTAATTTTTCATCTTCAGAAGAAAATACAATATCACCAACTTGTGGAAACTTTTCAAATAATCTAAGGGATTCAGAACCATAATCTATTATATAATAATTAATTGAATCAGCTAAATTTCTAGTAACAGTAGAATATATAATACTATTAATAAGCATTTCACGATCACTACCTTGTGTACCATATATAATCGTATTACCATCAGTATTTAAATTTAATTTAACTAATCCTTGACTTTGATTACTTGGATCATCATACTCGCCAATAATAGCCTCTACTATATTACTATCAAATTTATAATTATATTTCTCTACTAATTTATCTACTAAAATAGTACTAGGAATATTATCAAGCCATAATTTTTGCGAACTTAATTTTTCAATTTTACCAGCCTCAATAATATATTTTAAAATATTTGCAAGTTCTTCCCCTTCAGCAGCACCCTTATTACCAGAAGATTCTTGAATACTTTTAATAACAATTCCAACATTATTAACAAAATTAATTGATTTATCTATAACCTTTTTAGCCTTATCAGATGGAAAATATTTAGCACCACACCATGCTGACTGACCCATAGCAAATAATTCATTATAACCAACCTGTAAATAGAATCTTCCTACTTGTTTTAGTTCAGCAGCTTCTGGTCTTTTAAGCATTTCCATACTATCAGCTTTTTCTTGAACTTTTAAACATACTCTAAATTTACTATTACTCCAAATCTGATCATTTACTACTCCTGATGGTTTTTGTGTGGCCAAAATCAAATGAACACCTAAACTTCTACCTATTCTTGCTATACTAATCAAATTATCCATAAAATCTGGTTGTTGACTTTTTAACTCAGCAAATTCATCACAAACAATAATTAAATGTGGAACCGGAGTACTTAATTTACCTTCACGATAAAATTTTTGATATTTATATATATCTATAGTACTTTCTCCAAGACTATCTCTCGCCTCATTGAAAATCTTTTGTCTTCTTCTTACCTCACTATCAATACTAACTAAAGTTCTATCCATTTCAGCCTTATCTAGGTTAGTTATCGTCCCAGCTAAATGTGGTAATTTAACTCCCGTATTTTTATTTTCAAAAGCACCAGCAAGTCCACCACCTTTATAATCTATTAATATAAATGATACTTCATTTGGACTATAATTTAATGCCATTGACAAAACATATGTAATTATAAATTCACTTTTACCAGAACCAGTCATACCAGCGATTAACCCATGTGGACCATGAAATTTCTCATGTAAATCCAAATACATTAAATCGCCATTTTCATCAACACCAACTTCAGCCTTCAAAGACTTTGTAGGATCATTATTCTTCCATCTATTTATAATATTTAATTGTTCAACTTTTCCAATATTTTCCATTTCTAAAAACGTTATAGTATTTGGAAGTGTCTTAGTACCATTCTCAAATTCTATTGGAATATTTGATAACCTCTTAGCAACTAAATTCATATCTAAATTATAATTAACCTCATCAGTAAAATTAATTATTCTTTGATTTTCATAAGCATCCTCTAATGTCGAAGAATTTTTATCACCAATTGAAATAAAATTATTACATTTACTTGGTAATTTACTAAGCCTATTTTCTAATATAATTAAACTAAAACCATAATTATTATTTATCTCAGTAACAGCTTTCATTATACCTGTTTTTCTTATCTTACGATAATTATCAGTTATTATCAAATAGTATGGCTTATATGATAAATAATTACTTTCAGATTCTTGCATTTGTTCATCATATCTTCGATAATTCAATTCTTGTTCCAAATAATTAGATAAATCCTTAGCATCTTCTGTATTTACCGCAAAGAATCTAAATTGTTTATAATTATCAAAATTATGTGGTAAATATTTTATAAAATTCCAATGCTCAGCATTTTCTTCATTAGTAAATACTACTATTTTTAAATCTTCATAACTATGAAAAGTAACTAACTGTAAAATAATATTTTCTACAAACTTATCAGTCTTATATTTATTACCCATAATAGCAGTTATCATATTCTTTAAAAATGAATATCCAATAGGAACATCTTTTATCAAATGATAACTATCAGCTATTTGCTGTGCCTCTTTCTTTAAAGTAGTATCTTCAATTGAAAAACTCTCTTCTGGACAATTAATAGTTATATCTGTAGGATAATTACCAATACCAATTCTAACAGTTAGAAAATCATCTTGTTCTATTCTTCTACCCCATAGTCCTACTTTTTTTGTATTAATAATTTCATAACACTGATCGTTAGAAAGTAAATTTTCTACTAATATTTCACTCTGTACTTTAGATTCCGCCGCTATTTCATTTTGCTTTTCTTCTAAATATTTCTTATATTTATTTATATTTTCTTTCTTTTTCTTTCTTTGCTGTCTTTTATTAAACATTTTTGTTAAAGTTGGCCATAAAATTGTTGTAGCAAGCATAGCCACTGCTATTGCAAGTGAAGACCAAGATTCCCTCATCGTAGTCTCTCCAGCATTAATTCTTTGAAGAGTACTAATTAAACTAACCGAAGAAGTCATTCCCATTGTAAGCATTGGTCCCAAAGTATATATCAAAGGTACTTCATCAGGATCTTTAACAGATGGAGGACCATCTATTTTTATAGTTTTATTTTGAATAATTCTTCTAATTCTAGGTGACTTAAAAAAGTAATCATTATCATTATACAAATCTAAATCCTTTATTTCTTTATTTGAATAATCATTATTAACATTTATAACTAAATCTCCAATATTAGCAGTTAATTTATTTAAGAATACTTTATTACCAGGATTATTTATTAAAATAATACCCGCTAAAACAATAATCTTTAATCCATAATAATCAATAATATCTCCATTATTTATACTTACATTATTTTCTTTAATAGATACTTTATTTATATATACGAGTTGTCCATTACTTCTTTGTAATGTTAATACATTATTAATATAACTAAGTAAGATAATATCATTATTTATATATTCAATATTATAGTTAACATTACAATCATTTCCTTTACCAATAGTTAACTTTAATTTTTGATCATATTTAAAATTCATAAAAGTATTATCAAAAGCATCTTCTATATAAACTAAATATTTAACATTATCCCTTTCTAATGTATAAAATTTATTAATTTCAAGTTTTAATCTATAAGTATAATTACCATTATCTAATACCCTAACTCCAGTAGTAGAATATAAAAACCATTCATTATTATCTGCTTCTATATTGATAAGTTTAGTATCTTCATCATCATTACTATCAAAAGCAAATGTTCCAAATACTTGGGATGGTAACATAAACTCTACCAATCTATCCATTGTAAATAATACTATCCTCACAATCCCAACTCCTCTATCATATTAATGATATCATAATAATTGTATTTCTGCAATTGTTTTATAAACATTCACTTAAAATTTTTCAAACCATTAGCAAAAGTATTTCTTCATTATTATTTTTGATACACCCAAATATTTATGAGCAAGACAACAAGGCTTGCTCATACCATGGAAACTTAAGTTTACTTAAGGTTGAAATGGCAAAAAAAAGACACTCAAATGAGTATCTTTAATTTAATTATTCAATAATTTCAGTAACTGATCCAGCACCAACAGTGTGTCCACCTTCTCTAATAGAGAATTTAGTACCATTTTCAACTGCGATTGGAGCAATTAATTCAACTGTCATAGTAACATTGTCACCAGGCATAACCATTTCAGTTCCTTCTGGTAATGTAACTACACCAGTAACATCAGTAGTTCTGAAATAGAATTGAGGTCTATAGTTTGTAAAGAATGGAGTATGTCTTCCACCTTCTTCTTTAGAAAGTACATAAACTTGTGCTTTGAATTTTTTATGTGGATGAACTGTTCCAGGTTTAGCAAGAACTTGTCCTCTTTCAACTTCACTTCTATCGATTCCTCTTAATAATACACCAGCATTATCTCCAGCTTCAGCATAGTCAAGTTGTTTTCTAAACATTTCAATACCAGTAACAACTGTTTTCTTAGTATCTTTTAAACCAACGATTTCAACTTCATCATTAAGTTTTAATTGTCCTCTTTCAACTCTACCAGTAACAACTGTTCCTCTACCAGTAATAGTAAATACGTCTTCAATTGACATTAAGAATGGTTTGTCATTATCTCTTTCAGGAGTTGGAATCCATTCATCTACAGCATCCATTAAGTCTTCAATAGCCTTAACATACTTAGGATCTCCTTCAAGAGCTTTAAGAGCAGAACCTCTAATGATTGGAGTATTGTCTCCATCAAATCCATATTCAGTAAGTAATTCTCTTACTTCCATTTCAACTAGGTCTAATAATTCTTCATCATCAACCATATCACATTTATTTAAGAATACAACCATTCTAGGAACACCAACTTGTCTAGCAAGTAAGATGTGCTCTCTTGTTTGAGCCATAGGACCATCAGTTGCAGCAATAACTAGGATTGCTCCATCCATTTGAGCAGCACCAGTAATCATGTTTTTAACATAGTCTGCGTGTCCTGGACAGTCAACGTGAGCATAGTGTCTCTTATCAGTTTGGTATTCAACGTGTGCAGTGTTGATTGTAATACCTCTTTCTCTTTCTTCTGGAGCTTTATCGATATTTGCATAATCCATAAATTCAGCTCCACCTTTAGCAGCTAAAACTTTTGTAATAGCGGCAGTTAATGTTGTTTTACCATGGTCAACGTGGCCAATTGTACCAATGTTAACGTGTGGTTTTGAACGATCAAATTTAGCTTTTGCCATTTTAATTTCCTCTCTTTCTTTAATATTACAATATATATTTTATCATATTATTGTATTTTTTCAAGTGTTTTTACTAATTTCCACCATTTTTTTTGATGATTTCATCAGCAATTGATTTTGGAACTTCTTCATAATGGTCAAGTTCCATTACATAGTTACCTCTACCTTGAGTAGAACTTCTTAAACTAGTAGCATAACCAAACATTTCAGCAAGTGGTACCATCGCAGTAAATGCAATAGCATTTCCTCTTGATTCTTGTCCTTGTGGTTTACCACGTCTTGCAGTTAAGTCACCAATTACAGCACCAGTATATTCATCTGGAGCAGTAACTACTACTTTCATTATTGGTTCAAGTAGTACAGGTTTACATTTGTTTTTAGCTTCTTTTAAAGCAAGTGATGCTGCAATCTTAAATGCCATTTCAGATGAGTCTACATCATGGTATGAACCATCAAATAATGTAGCCTTAACATCTACCATAGGGTATCCTGCTAGAATACCAGTTTGCATAGCATCTTGTAATCCTTTATCGATAACTGAGATGTATTCACGAGGAACAACACCACCAACGATGTTATCAACAAATTCATAACCTTTCTCAGGATTTGGTTCAAATCTAATCCAAACATGTCCATATTGTCCACGTCCACCAGATTGTTTAATATGTTTACCTTCACACTCACCAGTTTGTGTAATAGTTTCTCTATAAGCAACCATTGGAGCACCAACAGTAGCTTCAACATTAAATTCTCTTCTCATTCTATCTACGATAATATCAAGGTGTAACTCACCCATACCAGAGATAGTAGTTTGACCAGTTTCAGGATCAGTATGCATTCTAAATGTTGGATCTTCTTCAGCAAGTTTTTGAAGGGCAATACCCATCTTTTCTTGGTCTGCTTTAGTTTTAGGTTCAACAGCCTGAGTAATAACAGGTTCAGGGAATTCCATACCTTTCATGATAACAGGTTTCTTCTCATCACATAGAGTATCAGCAGTTGTAGTATTCTTAAGACCTACAGCAGCTCCAATTTCACCAGCATATATTTCTGGAATCTCTTCTCTGTGATTAGCATGCATTAGTAGTATTCTACCAATTCTTTCCTTAACATCTTTAGTAGAGTTAAGTACATAAGAACCACTCTTTAAAGTACCAGAATATACTCTAAAGAAAGTAAGTCTTCCTACGAATGGATCAGTAGCAATCTTAAATGCTAATGCAGTAAATGGTTCAGAATCAGATGGATGTCTAAGTACTACATTTCCTTTAGGATCAGTACATTCAATAGAAGGAATATCAGTAGGAGCAGGTAAATAATCAACAACAGCATCAAGTAGTAACTTAATACCCATATTACCTAAAGCAGTTCCACACATAACAGGGAAGAATTCTGCTTTTAATACACCCTTTCTGATAGCTTTCTTAAGTTCACTAACACCTATTTCTTCACCATCTAAATATTTCATCATTAAATCTTCATCAAAATCAGCAGCAGCTTCAATTAATATATTTCTATATTCAACTGCTTTATCCTTCATATCTTCAGGAATCTCAATCTCAGTATAATCTTCAGCTTGTTTACCATCAAAGTGATATGCTTTCATAGTAACTAGATCAATTACACCATTAAAATCAGATTCAGCTCCAATAGGAAGTTCCATAGCAGCAGTATTTGCTCCTAATCTATCTTTAATAGTACCTAAACTAAAATAGAAATCAGCTCCCATTTTATCCATCTTATTAGCAAAGATAATTCTAGGTACACCATATTCATTTGCTTGTCTCCATACTGTTTCACTTTGAGGTTCAACACCTGCTTGAGCATCAATAAGTAAAACAGCACCATCAAGTACTCTAAGACTTCTTTGAACTTCAATAGTAAAGTCAACGTGTCCTGGAGTATCAATTATATTAAATCTATAACCCTTCCAGAATGCAGTAGTAGCGGCACTAGTAATAGTAATACCTCTTTCTTGTTCTTGTTCCATCCAGTCCATTTGTGATGCACCATCGTGTGTTTCACCGATTTTATGTATCTTATGGGTATGGAACAATATTCTTTCAGTACAAGTAGTTTTACCTGCATCAATATGGGCCATGATTCCAATATTTCTTGTATGTTCTAAGCTTATTTCACGAGCCATAATTCATTTTCCTTTCATTTATTAATTTATTACAGTAATAATTACCATCTATAATGAGCAAATGCTTTATTAGCTTCTGCCATCTTATGTGTATCTTCTTTCTTCTTAACTGATGCACCAGTTCCATTTGAAGCATCAATAATTTCATTAGCAAGATTTTCAGCCATAGAATGACCATTTCTAAGTCTTGCATATTGAGCTAGCCATCTAAATGCTAAAGCTTGAGCTCTATCAGGTTTAACTTCAACTGGTACTTGGTAGTTAGCCCCACCAACTCTTCTTGATTTAACTTCAAGAGCAGGTTTAATATTATTCATAGCCTTTTCAAATACTACCATAGCCTCTTCGCCAGTCTTTTCTTTAACTATATCAAAAGCATCATATATAATGTTTTGCGCAGTACCTTTTTTACCATCTTTCATAATGTGGTTAACTAATTTAGTAACTACTTTAGAATTATATATAGGATCTGCTAATACATCTCTTTTAGTTGCTCTTCTCTTTCTCATAGTATAAATCCTCCTTCCATTAATATTATTTATTATTTAATTATTTCTTTTCTCTTTTAGCACCGTATTTACTTCTACCTTGTTTTCTATTTTGAACTCCAGCAGTATCTAAAGTACCCCTAATGATGTGATATCTAACACCGATTAAGTCTTTTACTCTACCACCTCTAATTAAAACAACGCTGTGCTCTTGTAAATTATGTCCAATTCCTGGAATATAGCAAGTAACTTCCATACCATTAGATAATCTAACTCTGGCATATTTTCTTAATGCTGAGTTTGGTTTCTTAGGTGTTGTAGTACCAACTCTTGTACATACTCCTCTTTTTTGAGGTGATACTTGTACATTTTGTTTCTTTTGAATACTATTTTTTCCTACTAATAATACTGGAGATTTACTCTTTCTTACTTTCTTACTTCTAGGTTTCTTAGTTAATTGGTTAATTGTAGGCATTTTCTCACTCCTTTCTTACACATATCCTGGTGTTTCATTTTTTATATTTAATATAAGTTTTGTCCATGACAAAACCTAAAAATACCAGCAACAATAATATATCATTTTTAAAAATATTAGTCAAGTATTTTTTAAATATTTCCTCTCTATTCTATGTAAATTTATTAAAATAATACTACCTTTCATGAAAATCCAAGGTATTTTCATGTCATTCCTAGCCTATTCTATAGTCTAGGAATAAATAATAATAAGATATCATATTCACGGTGAAGTACTTTCTAACTAAGATAATTCCAAATAAAAAGAAAGATAACTAGTATCTTCCTAATCTACTGTAAATGGATTATTTATAGTACCATCACCACTAATTATTACACTACTCTTTAATGATATAACTGGACGAATACCCCATTCATATTCAACAGGTTCTGTATTTAATTCAGACATACTACTCTTATACAGCATACAAAAAGGCTCTGTATTATCTAGGTGAGTAAAACCAACTGGTGTCATCGTCCACCATACACCATCATTATATAAATAACTATTACTAATATCTACTCCAGAAGAACCAGAAAACATTATTTCATCCATAGTCAGTAATCCTATTGGATATGTCAAATTTCCATTTCCAATATTATTATCAACACTAAATTTATCATTTTTATTAATACGAATATAAGAAGGTTGCATATTTTCTAATCTTGAATTAATTCCGTAATATCCCTCTATATTATTTATTCCAATCCCTTCAGTAAAATTATGATCATCACAATAAATAGCATCAGATATTTTATCTTGATAACTTAGTAAATTATTTTTATACCAAGTATCAATAGTTTTTTTAATTGTACTATCATTAATATTTGCATGGGTATCATCGTATGTAGAAGAACCAGGTGTACCATACATATATCCAACATAGGCATTATCATTATAATTTAAATTAAATTAATTACAATACTATTTTATTTATTTAATACTTTAATTTTATTATTACTTTGATATATACCATTATTATTTAAAATATTAATAATACTTTCATTATCTTGATATTCTTTAAATAATTCATTAACTTCTTCTTGAGTTAAATCTTGTACTGGTATCATATACATATCATCATTATAAATATTACCTGTAATACCAAGATAAGTATTATATAATATAGTATTATAACTACCATCTTTATTACATACTAAACTTACTTTAGTTAAAGATAAATCATTATCATTTAATGAAGTAATATCATTAAATGCATATTGAACAGAACCATTAGGTATAGCATCTATATATTCATCTTCAGTACCATTAAGTAATAAATACTTAGGAATATTATCAATATCTATCTTACTATTATTATATTTTAAATAATCATTATCACTCATTCTATTAATATAACTATCTCTTAATTTAAATACAAATAGTTCATCTTTAACATATTCCTTATTACCAGTAGTAAATACATTATTAACAATATTATTACTTATATTACTATTAGTAACATGTTTAATAGCAACAATATCAAAATTATTCTCTCCAACAAAAATATCATATTTATAATTACCACTAGCAGTAACATATCCATCAGGAGCCTTTACTTCTACTAATGTATATTTACCTTCCTTTATTCTTGTAATTCTATATGGAACATCACTACTAGTCCAACTATCTATAACATTATTATTTAAATCTCTAAGTTCAAACATAGCTCCTGTTAACTTCATATTATTATAATCTTCTACCCATATATCACAAAACCAATCACTAGTAAAATATCTTTTAAAATTATTATCTCTATCTAGTAATTCTCCATAACTATTATCACTAGAAGTATTATCTATAGTACTACATCCTACTAAACTAACAGAACTAATAAAAGTACTAGAAGCTAACACTAAAGCCATTAACCTCCTTTTTATTTCCTTATATTTCATTAAATTATTATCTTTCATTTTATCATATCCCTTCTGCTCATTCTTTAAGCCTACTAATTGTATTACAAAATAAAACCAATGTCAACCAAAAAATAGTAAAAATTTAATTATTTTACTATTTTCTACTTATTAATATCTAATACTTTAATTAACTTATAAGCAAAACCCGCTACTGGTTTATTACCCTTTTCTATTTCACCACCAATTCCATTTTTACAAGACCATAAACCATTACCATTTAATCTACTAAAATGAAAATCAGGTTCCGGTAATATTTCTTGAAATACTGCTACTTTATATAAATGATCATTATCTAATTTATCATTATATTTAATATTTAAAACATCTAAATCATTATATAAAGCCTCAAGTAATTTATCTCTAGTATTAATTTTTTTAATACCACTAAAACATCCCGGATTAAAATAAAAACCGTTATTATGTACTTCCCTAAAAGCCATATCAAAATAATCAGGTAAATCAAATCTAAAAGCATATGCGTAGCAATTTCCTAATCTATCATTTACATAATATTTATAATCTTTTCTATAACTAGGAATTTTATTCATTATACTTTGTCTAACTATTAAATATTTAATATATAACTCTAATAATTCATCATATTCTAATTTATTATTAATAACATCTAATTTAATCTTATCAATATCATTCATTATATAATCCCCCTCAAAAAGTAAATATAATATAACATACATGCCAAAGTAAGTCAACTATCAAATAACCTCCTCTTATATATAATAAATATGTAGATATCTTAGATTAAGACTAATTCTTAGGCTTAATCTAACACTAATAAGACTTACATAGTAAGGCTTATAGTGAAAAAAAGAAAGAACCTAATCTTTCTTAATATCTTCTAACTTAACAGATACAATCTTACTAACACCAGACTCTTCCATTGTAATACCATATAAAATATCCGCATACTCCATTGTCTTCTTCTTATGAGTAATAATAATAAACTGAGTATTATCCCTATACTTATCTAAGTATTTACCAAAAGCCTCAACATTAGCATCATCTAGTGCTGCCTCTACCTCATCAAATAAACAAAAAGGTACCGGTCTAATATTTAGTATAGCAAATAATAACGAAATAGCAGTAAAAGTCTTCTCTCCACCTGATAATAAACTAATACTCTGTAGTTTCTTACCAGGAGGTTCAGCCTTAATCTCAATACCAGTCTCTAATATATTATCAGGATCAGTAAGTGATAACTCAGCCTTACCACCCTTAAATAACTCCCTATAAACATTCTTAAATTCAACCTTAACCTTCTCAAAAGTATCTAAGAACTTATCTTTCATAACCATATCCATCTCTTTAATAATATCATATAAAGTATTCTCAGCATTAACTAAATCCTCTTTTTGACCATTTAAAAAATCAAATCTCTCTTTAGCCTTCTCATACTCTTCAGGAGCATCCAAATTAACATTACCAAGAATACTAATATTATCTTTTAACTTAAGTACTTCCCTTTTAGCAGTATCAATATCCATATCTAACTTATAATTCTCACTAGCAAACTCATAAGTCATATTATAATCATTAGTAAGATTCTCTAATAAACTATCTAACTTAACATCAATCCTATTAGTCATAATATTAAGATTATTAAGTTCTCTCTCTTTCTTACTAGTAAGACTATTACTATGACTTCTAGTCTCCTCTAACTCATTAATACTATCATTATATTTATTCTCACTTTCTTTAAGTAAAGCAATATTCTTACTCAAATTAGATATCTCTTCCTTAACACTATATAAAGAATTAATTAAATTATCTTCCGCGCTTTCATTATTAGATATATTAGTCAAATCCCTAAGTTCTTTCTCTTTCTCTTCTAAAACATTAGTACTACTAGTAATACCACTAGTAATAGCCTCTTTCTTACTAAAATATTCAACTCTCTCTTCTTTATATTTATATAAAGAACTATTTAAAGAATTAATCTCTTTATCAATATTATCAACTTCTCTAAGTAATTCCTTATTCTTACTACTAAGAATATCTTTTTTCTTCTCTTCTTCTTCTATCTCATATTTAATAGATATCGAACTAACACTCTTTACCTGACTACCACCAGTTAAAGAGCCTCCTACATTAATAACTTGTCCATCTAAAGTAACAATCTTATATCTCTTATTAATTTTACTACTAATAATATTAGCCATCTCAATAGAATCCACTACAATAATATTACCTAAAACATTACTAATAATATTACTATATTTATTATCATAACTAACTAAATCAGCTGCTATACCTATATAACCATCTTCATTACTAATACTATTAATCGTATTATCATCAATATATCTACCAGTAATAACTGATAATGGATAAAAAGTAGCCCTACCTAAATTATTATTCTTTAAGTAATAAATTAACTCTTTAGCAGTATTCGGAGTATCAACGACTAAATAAGAAGATGCTCCTCCAAGAGCAGTATTAATACATACACTATATTTAGAAGGTACCTCAATTAAAGAAGATATAACATTATGAATACCATTAAATTTAGGATTATCTAAAATACTCTTAATCTGTTTAGGTACTGATAAATTATTATTAAGATTATTCTCTAAGTAATCAATTTTATAAGTACTACTATCAATATCTCTATTATTCTTAACAATATTATTATTAATATTATTCTTTCTAACTATTAAATTATCTATCTTACTTTTATATTCATTAATATTATTATTAATATTACTAATCTTATTATCTAATACTTCAATATCATTATTATAATTAGTAAGTTTATTCCTAATACTAAGAATATCTTCTTTTAAAGTAATAATATTATTACTAATAAGAGATTCCTCACCCCTATATTTATTCCTCTCTTGTAATAATCTAATATCCGAAGTAATCTTCTCTTCCTTCTTAGATAAATCTATTAATAATACTTGACTCTTATTAATATTATCTCTTACTTCTTTTAACTTATCTTTATATTTAAGTATATCAATATCATAAGTACTACTATCAGTAGATACCTTAGTAATTTCATTCTCTAACTCTTCTATTCTTTTCTTGCCTTCTTGATATTCAAAGTTTAAGTCTTTAATCTCTTTAGCAACAACTGCTACTTCAATATTAGATAACCTATCTTTATATTCAATATATTTCTTAGCCTTCTTACTAGCTTCTTCTAGAGGTATAATATTACTATTTAATTCATTAATAATATCATTAACCCTATTAAGATTCTGATTAGTCTTATCTAATTTTCTAATTGCTTCTTCTTTTCTTCTCTTATATTTTAAAACTCCTGCTGCTTCTTCAAATATTATTCTTCGATCTTCTGGCTTATTAGATAATATTTCATCTATCTTACCCTGACTTATAATATTAAAACTCTCTTTCGCAGTACCACTATCAGTTAAAAGTTCAGTAATATCTTTTAATCTTACTCTTTCATTATTAATATAGTATTCATTTTCTCCTGTTCTAAAAGCCATTCTCTTTATTGATACTTCATTAAAATCTATTGGAAGACTTCTATCAGTATTATCAAATACTAAAGTAACTGAAGCACTATTAAGAGCTCTTCTACTATCACTACCAGAGAATATTACATCTAATGAATTATCTCCTCTAAGACTCTTCATAGATTGTTCTCCTAGTACCCACCTTACAGCATCTACTATATTAGATTTTCCTGATCCATTAGGTCCTACTATACCATTAATATTTTTACCAAATTCAATCGAAGTTTTATCTGCAAAAGACTTAAATCCATATGCTTTTATTTCTTTTAAATACATATACTTCACATCCTACTTCTTTATTTTATCAAATTTTATAATAAAAATCTAGTTAATTTATTATATTTATATATTTATTACCCTTTTAGCCTTATATAAAATAAGTCTTCCAGGATATGAGTAAGCCTCTTAAAGAAAGTCTTCCTCATAACAATGTCATAGTTGGTATAAGAAAAAGAAAGCAATTAATTGCTTTCTTTTTCATACATTTAATTATTCAAACTATAAATAACAAAAAAGTAATAGTTTATTGTTTTTTATTTAGTTTTAAAATTAGTTTTTTTTTTATTTTCTGGAATTAACTCTCCCAAAATTTCTTCATAATCTTTCTCATCAAATAAATCACCAATTATTCTTAAATAACTCTCGTATCTGTTTAAATTAATTAAACCGCTAGCAACTGCCTGTTTTACCATACATGAATCATATGGTTCTTTATAATGTATACAATCACTATATTTGCATCTTACTTTCCAATTATCTAGCTCTGGAAAATAATCTTGTATTTCAATTGGACTGAATGTCGAAACATCCAAACTTCTTATACCTGGAGTATCAATTATAGAAGAATTATCTTCCCATACATAATATTTTGATGTAGTAGTTGTATGTCTTCCACGTTTACTCTTATCACTAACATGACTTGTTTTAATATCGCCTTCTTCCATAATAGCATTTGTCAAAGAAGACTTTCCAACACCGCTATTACCAACAAAAATTGCTTGCTTATTATATAAATATGATTTCAATTCTTCTATTCCTATATTCTTATATGCAGAAGTTTCAATAACAGGAATACCTATTTTTCTATAAACATCAAGTATTTTTTCTTCTTCTTCAGTCTTTAAATCACACTTATTTAAACACACAATAGCTGGTATATTACTATTTTGCAGTATCATTAAATATCTATCAATAAATTTAGGATGTAATGGTGGTTCCTTTGCAGCAACAACAATTACAGCAAGATCAACATTAGCAGCAACGTTTTTTGTTAAACCTACATCATCTAATCTTGTACTATCTTTTTTTACTCTTGATAGTAATGATGTTCTCTTTACCATATTTTGTATAACAAAGGTGTCATTTACCTTATCCAACAATACTTTATCGCCTGGAAAAACGACTTGATTACAAGCTAAATTTATGTCTTTTCTTAATTTTGCTACAACTATTTCGTTATTGTATAATACATAAGCATCATTATACCTAACTTCTATCACAATTCCACAATCATGTGAATCTTTGACTACAAATTCAATTGACTCATCATTCTTCCTACCCAAGGCTTTCTCCTTAGCTTTTTGTTTTTTATCTAAACTTTTTTTTGTTTTAAAACTATCATAAGCATTATAATGTGGCATATTTTTCCTCCTTTATTAATTTTTTTGCACAATTCAACGCTATATTTTTGAATAATATTAGAATAATCACTAGAATATAAAATTTCATAATCTTTTAAAATGAATGTTATATTTAGATATATCTAGAAAATATAGTCTCATGTTCATTATTATATTCTTTTATATCCATATGTATCACCGCTTTCACATCTATAATATATTATACCATATTATAGTTGTTTTTAAACTTTTCCTAAATATTTTATTAAAATCTTATATTATTATTAATCTTTCCATAATAATTTCTTTATATCTGTTGGTTGATCAATACCTTCATCAAGATCATAATACTTAACTTCTTTATTATTTCTCGAAAATGTTATACAATTACCTTCCCATTTTATTATGTTTTCTCTTCTAACTTTTCCATTATCTTCCAAGATGCTAAATTATCAATAGCAGCACAAGTTTCTATTTTATCAATTTGTACTTCTTTAAACATATAATCGATCATTACACTAGCAGCTTCACTACAATATCCCATACCATGATAATTAAAATCTAAAAACCAACCAACATCTCTTATATTATCACTATTTTCATTACCAAATTCATTATCATCATAATACATAGATTCATTTAAAACATCTCCCATTATAGACTCTACAAATTATTAATTATTTCCAGAGTAAACTCTGCTACTTCAGTACTACTCTTCTTTAAAAATTTATCATAAGTAATTAGATTATCTTTACCTATTACATCAGATATAGATCTAATTACTAAAAATGGTATACCACTTAAATAGGAGGTCATTCCTATACTAGCGCCTTCCATTTCTACTGCTACTGCATTAAATTCCTCTTTTATTTTTTTAGATAATTCTATATCTGTACAAAACATATCACCAGTAGCAATAGTACCATCATAAACATTATCCTTCTTTATATTAAAGGCTAATTCTCTAAGATATCTATCACATTCTACATATACACCTACCTTAGGTATATAACCTTTAGGATGGTTAAATGCCGTTATATCAAAATCATATTGTACTAATTTATCACTAACTACTATATCACAAACATTTAGTCTATCATCTATACCTCCTGCTACTCCAACATTAAGTATATAGTTAGGTCTATAGTTATCAATTAACACTTGTGTACTTCTTGAAGCATTAACTTTACCTACTCCTGATTCTACTAAAATACATTCCTTATCATTAATAGTACATTCATAAAAATCTAAATCATATATTTTATTTATCTTATTTAATTTAACTAGTTTTAACATTTCTTCTAATTCTTCATACATAGCAAATATAATTCCTATTTTATTCATATATACCTCTTTTCTTTACTTTTGCGTAATCATTTCCTTATTATCATATTCATAATCTAATCTATTACTTGAAGTAATAATACTTTCTCCTAAATTACTTTCTAGTTCACATCTAGCAACCTTAGCAACATTACCACCTACTTTGGCTACTTTAATATTACCATCAAGTCCTACTGGTTTATGTTTTTCAGCAAGTCTTTTAGTAGCTTCTTCAGATAAATCAGTAAGAATTAATTCTATACTATCCATATTATCTCTTAGATTTTCTTTTCTAAGTCCTTTATACTCTTTATATTCCTTACTAGTCATACCAGACCAAGTTTTATATATCTCATTAGTTAAAATAGCATACTCTTTAGCATCTTCTATACCATTTTCTTTCCAAACATCAGTTAATTGTTTTCTATTTTGAATAGCTTTCATTCTCTTTGCTATCCAGTTTTCATCATAACCTTTTGACCTATATAAATCTATAGATCTTTGCATAGCAATTGATGGATCAAATACCTCATCAATTCTCTCACTACCTAACTTAGCTAACCATTGCTTTATAGGCTCAGCATTCTTACTAGGAATAGATTCTATTATTCTAAACATTCCTTCAATATCAGTAACATCAGTCATACGATATTTACCATCAGTAGCCTTAAGTTTCAACTGTCCGATTTTTTCGGACACTTCACTTCCTTCCGAAATTAATTGCTTCTTTAAGTCACTCCAGTATTTTCTGGGTCTAGCACTTCCAGTTAATACTTCAATAATATCAATAATACTAACATAATATTTCTCACTTTCTTTATTCCAAACAGTTCTAACTTTCTTATCATTAAATATTTTGTTAATCAAATATAATCTGTCTTTTTCCATATAACCCTCCTCTTTTCTTACATTCCCAATATAACACATATAAAATATCTAAGTCAATGAATTTTAATACATTTATTGGTAATATTTTTACCAAAAGAAAAAAGTACTCTATGAGTACTTATCAAAAAGTTTAAATATATTTTAACCATTCTTATCTTATCGTTTATATTAGTCTCTCCAATATTTTCTTTAGCCACTTCATCCTGTAGTCTTCCGAGGTATGATGAAGCCTATTCTAGTCTTCCTCATAATATTTTTTTGGTTAATATCAATGTATCATATAAAATAGCCAAAGGCAATAATATATTGTTTTTTAAAGAAAATAAGTACTATTTCAAGTACTTATCAATTATTTCAAATAATTTATCTTTACTAATAGGTTTAAGTAAATAGCCACTAAAACCATATTTTAAATATTCTTCATTATATTCATATTCATTATTTCTAGTAAGTAAGATAACATTAGTTTTAAAGTTTCTAATATCTTTAAATTTCTTCATAACAGTTACTCCATCTAATGGGTCCATAACTTCATCTAGTAATATTAAATCATATTTCTCTTTACCCCTAATTTTATCTAGTGCTTCTTTACCTAAACTAACATAATCAAGTTTAATATTAGTATCACGAAGTAACTTGCTAATAATCTTCTCAGTAGAAATATTATCATCTACTAAAAGTATTTTCTTTTCATCATAAAAGCTTTCGTACTTATTATATTTTTCATTAGCTTCTTCTACTATCTTTTGATCAAGTACTATCTTCATAGTAGTACCATTACCATAATTACTACTAGGAATAATAGTACCACCCATTAAAGTAATTAATTTTCTAGCAGTAAATAAATTACTCTTCATATTACTTCCATCTATTTCTTCTTTTCTTTTATAGAAGATACTATCCATCTCATCAGGAGATATTCCTACTCCCGAATCTTCAATAGTAATAATAAGTCTTGCTATATTATTTTTAATAATCGTATTAACATTAAGTTCAATATAACCTTCTTTAGTATACTTAATACTATTATCTAAAATACTAGTTAAAACATTTTTAAGTCCTAAATTATCTCCATATAAATATTCAGGTAAATCACTAGCAATATCACTTCTAAAAGTAAGACCTTTCTTACTACATTCATCACTATATAAAGTAACTATCTTTTTTAATAATAATTTAATATTATATTTATCATCATATACTTTAATACTAGCACTATCAATACTATCTACATCAAGTATCTCATTAGTCATCGTAGTAAATCTAGCAGTATTTTCTTTAATAGCCCTCAAATAATCATTAACTAAATCTTTATCTACTTTCTTATTACTCATTTCATTAATCGCAGCATCAGTATTATAATTAATATCCTTAGTAATAAGTCTAATATCATTAGTCATATTATATAAAAACATAGTCTTATCTTCATTAGCATTATCACTAATCTCTTTAGCCTTATGATATTCTTCAATCATCTTAACATCAGGATTCTCTATTGTAAAATACATAAGGAAAGTAATAAAGGCATGAATAGGAGTAGCAAGTAATAATCCCGGATTCATATATTGAATATAAGATGCAATACCACCAACAATTAAAAATATAAGTATTGGAAAAAATCTCTTGTCTTTAATATTTTTAATATTTCTAATTAATGCAATAATACCTATAAAAGAATATAAGAAAGCTGAAAGATATATAATATTAACACTAGGTCCATAAGTATAAGCAATATATCCATCATATTTAAAGTTAAGTGGTAAGATAAAATTCAAAGTAGTAAAGACAATCATTAATACAACAGCTATATTTCTAACTACTGGTATATATCTTTCTTTCTTTTTAATACTAAGACATACAAATAGTACGTAGCAGAGTAATATAGTAATCCAAAGTTCTACTCCAAAAGAAAATAATCTTGCTACAAAATAACTAACATTAGGTATTTCTTTATACATAGGTCCAACAAAATCCAAAATAAGTTCTACAATAAGTTCAAAGAATGATACTACTACTAATATAGAATATACTTTATTTTCTTTACTTTTAAATACTTTCTTTCTAAAGTATACAGTCATAAGTAACATAGAATATACTATTGCTTCAATTAAAAAATAAATACCAGTATACATATAAACAACTCCTATCTATTATCTATATTAAGTATACAATTTTTTTACTTTTTTTACAATAGAAAAAGAAGAAAAAACTATTTAAGTTCTCTCTTCTTAGTTTTATGTTCAGCTTCTTCTTTAGCAAGTTCTTCTAATAATTTATAATCAGCTTTATCTGCTTTAGTTCTAGGAATAGTATCTAAGAAAGTAATTGATTCTGGTACTTCATATGGTTTTAATTGAATAGTCTCTCCTGTAATATTATTAATAATTGGTTTATAACACATATCTAGTATATAATCACTTACTTCTTTCGTAGGCATAACCCCATCTTTTAATACTACATATGCTTTATTAGTAAATAATAAATCTTTATCAGGTTTAGGAACTACTACTACACTATCTACTACATCAATTAAAGATATAACATTTTGAATATGTTCTAGATATACTTTATTTAAGTCTGATCTAATATAATATCTACTACTTCTTCCAGTTAAAGTAAAGTATCCTTCATTATCTAAAATACCAATATTACCAGTCTTATAATATTCTACTCCCTTATATATAAATTTAGTATCTTTAGTCATCTCTTCATTCTTATAATATCCTTTATAAATATGTTTACCTGCTATACAAAGCATTCCTTCTTCACCATATTTAAGTTCTTCCAAAGTATCAGGATCAACAATAATAGCCTTAGTACCAACAAGCACTCTACCTACTGTTTCAGGTCTATTAAGTGATCCAACAGCCATTGTATTAGTACCAACTGTTTCAGCATTACCAGAACCATTACATATAACAGTATTAGCTCCATGTTTTCTAAAAAATTCTACTCCATCAACATTTTGCATTGGTGATAAGAAATCCCCTCCTGATACAAAAGTATGAATACTAGACAAATCATCACTATCTTTAACATTTCTTTTAATAAGTTCAAGAAGAGCAGGACTACCAAATACATAATTAGGATTCTTACTTAGATAATATCTAATATTATCTTTACTTAAAGTAGGAGCAAGTACTGCTACTCTACCACATATTAAACTCATAATAGTAGAAGTAGCAAAACCATAAGGATAAGAAAATGGTACACATACTAAACATCTTTCTCCCACTTTTGCTTTAATCTTACCAGTATTTTTCATATAAATACCAGAAGCAAGTAAATTCTCATTAGTTAATACTACACTCTTAGGATTACCAGTAGAACCACTAGTAAATAAAATTAAAGAGTCTTCCTTACCACCATATAAAGTATATATAGGTTTTTTATAATATTTAGCAATACTACCAATATCACTAAAAGATAAATCATCATTATATCCATTAGCACCTGTCTCTATACTACTATAATTCTTAGTACTAATTTCATCACTATGTAAAGTAATAATATTTCTTACCTTACTACCTTCTTTAATCTTTTTATTATATTCTTTATCTTTATCAAAATTAATAAATAAACTAGATTCAAATTCATTCAAATATCCTAATACTTCTTCAATCGAAGACATTGAATTAATAAAAGTAGTAATAGCTCCTATTCTGTTGCAAGCTAAATAAATAATAACCCCTTGATAATAATTAGGCATAGCAGCAGATACTATACTTCCCTTCTTTATTCCTAATTCTTTTAATGTCTTAGATAAAGTAATTGCATCTTTTAACATTTCACCATAATTTACTCTTAAATCTAAACAATCAATAGCCTCTTCTTTTCTATAGAAATTACTAATTAAATTAATAGTATTATAAATACTCATATTAGGTATTATAGGATTTCTACTAAAAAAACTATAATCACTATTATGTATATTATCTATAGATGGATAACCTGTTAATTTTTTCATATAAAACCACTCCCTTTTTCATATGTAAGTATTATATAACATTTTTACCAAAAAAGCAAACATTTATATATATTTCAGCATATTTCCCCTTCAGCCTGTAGTCTTCCGGGGTATTCGTAAGCCTACTTTAGTAGTCTTCCTCATAAAAATATTATAATAAATTAATTTCAAGACTACTTATGTAGGCTCAAACTAAAAAGAAAAAGAAGAATACTTCTTCTTTAACTAATAATCATCTTACCAAGATATACACCAAGTACAATACATATAAGAATAATAAGTATTGTATATAAAATCTTAGATATCTCGTTAGTATCTTCATCCATATAATAACACCACCTAATATTTATCTTTTAATTTAATAGTAACAGTATCAGTAATATCTTCTCCTACAGGAACACTCTGTTCATATACATAACCATTACCCTCTAGTATAAAACTAACATCCATCATCTTAAGAATATTATTAGCTTCTTTATAAGAATAACCAGTTAAATCAATCATCTTCTTAGTATTACCATTAGTCTTTAATATAACCAAATCATCTTCATATATAGTACTATTAGTACTAGGATACTGACTAGTAACCTTATTACCATCTCCTAGTACAAGAACTCTAATATTCTTACCTTCTAAATATCCTTTAGAAGTACCAATATCCATATTATAAAAAGATTCCATAACATATTTTTCTTTATCCTTATTAGACTTCTCAATATTAAGATATTTAGTAATATTCTTCTCTACCTCTTTAATCATCGGAGCAACATAATTAGTAGTATCCTTAGGTCTCTTAATCGCAGCATATAAAATAATCTCAGGATTATCTCCAGGAAACATACCAGAGAAAGAATAAATGTAATCAGATTCTCCACTCATATACTTACCCTTAGTATAATCATATATCTGTGCAGTACCAGTCTTACCAATCAAACTATAACCATCCATATGATATAAATAACCAGTCGAATTAGTATTATCACCATTAATAACACTAGCCATTAATTCTTTCATCTTCGTAACAGTAGTACTACTTACAACAGTACCAACTTTCTTACTCTTACCCTTATATATAGTCTTACCAGTATCCGTATCCACTATCTTATCAATAATATAAGGCTTTAACATTGTACCATTATTACTAATAATAGTAAGTGCCTGCAAATGCTGTATAGGAGTAGTCGTAATACCCTGACCATAACCTGCCGTAGCAGCCTCTATTTGATAAGTATAATCAATACTACCAGCTTCTTCTCTATTCATCGTAAAACCAGTCTTACTACCAAAACCATACTTTAAGTAGCAGGCTTTCAAATCATCCTTATTAATAGTAGACTCAACAATATTAGCAACCGCTATATTAGAGGATAAAGCAAAACCTTGATCATAAGTAAGTTCTCCCCATCCTTCTTTTTTCCAGTCATTAATCGTAGTCTCTTTACCATCTTCTCCTGTATAAGTCTTACTACCAGACATATACTTCGTATTACCATCATAATTGCCTGAATCAACTGCACACATATAACTAAATATCTTCATCGTCGATCCTGGTTCATAAGTTAAAGTAGCAATAGGATCAATATAAGAAGTCATATTTCTAAGATTAGGATCAAAACTAGGAGTACTAGAATATCCAAGCATCTTACCCGTCTTAGCATCCATTGCCGCCATAACAACCCATTCAGCCTCCGAATCATTTTGAGCAGTCTTAACAGCAGACTCAATAAATAACTGAATATTATTATCAATAGTAAGATAAACATCATCACCATTATCCGCAGGTTCCGTATATTCTCTACCATTAGCTATCTTATAACCATATTTATCTCTCTCATAAGTAATATACCCACTCTTACCTTTAAGTTCATCATTATAATATTCCTCTAATCCTAACTCACCAGTAATCCATTTATTCTTATCATCATCTTCTTTAAGAACAGTATATCCAAGTATATAACTAGCAAAATCCCCATTAGGATAATATCTCTTAATATCTTTAAGAAAATCAATTCCCTGTAATTTTAACTTGTCAATTTCTTCTTTAGTAAGTTCACTAAGCCCTTTACCAATAGTACCAAATTCTACTTGATATTTATTACTCTCTTTACCCTTAACTAATACATCTTTAATCTCTTCACTAGTAACACCTAATACACCCGCTAATTTAGTACTAGTATCATCAATATCTTCAACATAATTCTTATTACCCTTAGCATCTACCCTTTCATTAGATAAATAAGCAATAAGCGTATAACTAACAACATCATTAGCTAGTACATTACCATTAATATCATATATAGTACCTCTCTTAGGCATAATAATATCTTCTTTAGTATTCCTATTCTTAATAAAAGCCGCTATTGTAGAATTACCTACTTTATAGTCAACTAAACATAAATAACATAATCTACCAATAAGTAGTAAAAACAAAAAAAAGGTACCAATAATAACTAATTTACTAACTTTAAACTTGTCATTATTAACATTACCTTTTTTCATTATAATCACCTTATTCTATAGTCTTAATATTTTCATTATTATAAGCAAGACCAAGATTTCTACTAATACTCTGAATATTATCAAGTGAAGCCATCTCATTAATCTTCATAGCTAAACTCTCATTAGTATCCAAAGCTTTCTCTACTTTTTTATTCATATCTTGTAATTCAATATTCATCTTACTAACCGCAGTACTAGTAAATACAATACCTACTACTAAGAATACTATAATTACAAGAGAACTCTTATATAGAAATCTCTCTACCTTAGTAAACCCTTTCTTTTTCTTCTTTTTCATAAAATCAATCCTCTATTCTTTCAATAACTCTAAGTCTAGATGACCTTGCTCTATTATTTTCCTCTAACTCCTCTTTACTAGGAGTAATATTTGCTATTAATTTAAACTTAGGTAAATATTCCTTAGGTATAAAAGGTAGTTTAGATAGACTACTATCAACCTTAGAATATTTATTAAATATCTCTTTAACAATCTTATCTTCTAAAGAATGAAAAGTAATTACAGATATTCTTCCTCCAACATTTAACATCTCTATTGCTTCTTCTAAAGCATCCCTTAGAACATCAAGTTCATTATTTACTTCTATTCTAATAGCTTGAAAAGTCTTTCTCGCTGGATGACTATCTTTCATAGCCTTATATGGCATACTCTTTTTAATTACTTCAACTAACTCTAGTGTCGTTTCAATCTTTTTATTTTCTCTAGTCTTAATAATATTATTTGCAATACTACTAGCATATTTTTCTTCACCATATTCTCTTAATATTCTAACTAAATCATTATAAGAATAAGTATTAACCACATCGTATGCTGAAAACTCTTTATCTCTATCCATTCTCATATCAAGAGGAGCATCATTATGATAACTAAAACCTCGCTCAGGAATATCAAGTTGTGGTGAAGAAACACCTAAGTCAAAGACAATACCATCTATTTTATTAATACCCCTTTTATTTAATTCTTCTTTAAGATTAACAAAATTAGATTTAATTATCTCATAATTATTACCAATTTCTGATAATTTCTTATCACTATATTCTATCGCCATTTCATCTTGATCAAAGGCGAAAAGAAAGCCCCTTTTAACTCTCTTTAAAATTAAACCACTATGTCCCCCAAAGCCAAGTGTAGCATCTACATAAATTCCATCTTCTTTTACATTAAGATTATCAATGGCTTCATTTAAAAGTACTGTCTTATGCATCAATATCAAATCCTTCAAATAAATTCTCTGCTACTTCAGATATCTTATTCATATTACTATCAATAAGATTATCAAACTTATCAGTAGCCCATATTTCTAGGCGATCATTTACCCCAATTATTGTACATTCTTTTTTAATACCCGCATAACAAATTAATGAAGATGGCAAGTTTATTCTACCTTGCTTATCAAATTCACATACAGTAGCACCAGATAAGAAAAATCTATTAAATGTTCTGGCATCTTGCTTAGTAAATGGAAGACTCTTTAATTTAGATACAATATTATCCCATTCTATCTTACTATAGACAAATAGACATCCATCTAATCCTCTAGTAACAATAAACTCATTACCAATATCTTCTCTAAATTTAGAAGGTATAATTAATCTTCCTTTTTCATCAAGATTATGATGATATTCTCCAATTAACATAATATCCCCCACTTTCTTCCACTTCGTGCCACTCTATGATTATATTCTACTATAAAGTATTATCTTTGTAAATATCTTTCTTCTAATTTGACAAAAAAAGATGTAAACTTATCTAATATTTTCTCCTTCCATGAAAATCCAAGGTATTTTCATGTCATTACTAGCCTGTAGTCTAGTAATAAATAATTATTAGATATTATATTCACGGTGAAGTACTTTCTAACTTAAAAAAATACAATTAAAAAGAAGATAAACTAGTATCTTCTTTAACCATTTAATGTAGCATTCTT
>OLNE01000378.1_pt1 | contig 44587 bp, 58 predicted proteins | sample 1672431 | NCBI WGS metagenome assembly OLNE01 (sample SAMEA3136685, study PRJEB25190) | human gut metagenome | reverse complement strand
GAAAAAGATACTTGGTATCAATCTTCAAGTAATCAGATAAATATAAGTTATACTATTACTGGAAAAGCAAAAGTAACAGCTAGAACAGTAGATAAAAGTAATAACTATAGCGAGAGTACTAAGAATTTTAAAGTTGTAGATTATACTGTTACTTTTAATCCACTTGGAGGAAAGGCTTCTTTTACTACGAAAAAGGTTAAGCCTAATGGGGTTTATGGAGATTTACCTACTGCTACTAAAAGAGGTTATACACTAGTGGGCTGGAGCATGAAAAATTTATTTTATTATAAAAATATTATTGAAAATGATAATCTATCTTATACTAATGGTGTGTTTAAACAGAAATCAGCAGATACTAGAGATGAATTACAATGGAAAATTCAGGGATTTAAGGGGAATGAATATGTTAAAAATTTAACTGCTACTAAAGTGCAAAAATCTGGTACTGTTTATTTAACTTTTACTAAGGATTCATCATTTGATAATTTACGATTTGGAATAAATGGAGCAAAAATTGATACTTTAGTTAGATTTGATGCTTATTCACTAACTGATGGTAAAACGTATACAATTAGTGCTAAAATTTTGAATTCAACACAAGGTAATGTTAGCTGGAGTAATCTTCAATTGGAAGAAGGAAGGACTGCTACTACATATCAAGAAGGTACTATTAGTAGTTCTACTAAGGTTACTGCAAATAGCGATCATACTGTTTATGCATTATGGACTCCTAATACTTATACAATAACTTATAAAGCAAATGGAGGAAGTGGTGGACCATCTAGTCAAAGTTATAAATATGCTCCTAATGGAAATATTTATTTATCTTCTGATAAACCATCAAAGACTGGTTATACTTTTATGGGTTGGAGTGAGAGTTCATCGGCAACATCAGCATCCTATTCACCTGGTCAATGGTGGGGTACTCATAATGCTAATAATTATACTTTATATGCTGTATGGAAGGATACAACACCTCCTTCAATTGATTATGGACCTTCGACTGGAACAACTTGGTGTACTGGAAAAGAAGTGTGGGTAAGTTGTAGCGATAGTGGTTCTGGGATGAAAGAAACTTACATGAACGATAATGGTACAGTTACGACTGGCACTACTTATACATCACAAGGTATGAGCGCTCGTTCTGGGAATAAAAAAACATACTTAAGGTGTACTGATAATGCAGGTAATGTAACTGAAAAGACAATATGGAATTATTATGTAAAAGATAGATATTGTTCTTCTACATATTATTGTAGAAGAGCAGAGTTTGGTTGTGAAACTTGTAGTTATGGAACTTCTGCTAATTATTGTGGAACTGATTATGATATGAGTAGATGGCAAAAAGTATCCGCAGAATCTCATTCAGTATATGGATCAACAAGCTGTAAAAAATATGAATATAGTGGAACTTATAACAAAGTTGATTGTGTTTATGGAAGCCACACATGTATTTGTACAAAATATACAAGACCAACTAAAGCCAAATCATGTCGTAGCTGTGGTTTTGGCTGTGATTTATACAAACAAGGTAATTGTGGTTGTAATAGTTATAGTTGTTCTTATTAAAAATAGTTAAAAATACTTCACATATATTCATATTATTGAATACAATAATATGAATATATATATATACCACCCTATAGGGAAGTGAGGTATTTATGAGTAAAGGTATATTAACCAAGAGAGAAAAAGAAGTCTTCTCATTACTGATAGAAAATAAAACTACTAGAGAAATTGCTAATATATTAAGTATTAGTGAAAAAACTGTTAGAAATCATATTTCTAATACTATGCAAAAATTATCTGTTAAGGGTAGAGCTCAAGCTGTAGTGGAATTAATAAGATTAGGAGAGATTACTTTATAGCACTTTATAGTGCTTTTTCTTTTTTCCTTTAACTGTGAATATAATAGGGCATATTGATGCATCATTTATAGACTTAATGGCTATAAATGACTAGGAAAAACAATAGATTTTCCTAGAAAATACCAAATAATAAGAAAAAAGTGAAAAAAAGTTATTTTTTCACTTGATTTTAATATAATTATAAGGTATAATTGTAGGAGTGTGACTGGCTTAGATGTGCGAAGTTGCTGATACACCCGGTTAAGTTGTCAAATAAATTAAAGGGATATCAGGTAATTCGTTCGGAGCTATGTCTATACCAAGATATAGGCGAAGGGAGGACAACAAAATGGCAAAGGAGAAAGTGAGAATTAAATTAAAAGCTTACGATCACAGAGTTCTAGATAGTGCTGCTGCTAAAATAGTAGCTACTGTTAAAAGAACTGGTGGTGTAGTATCTGGACCTGTACCATTACCTACTGAAATTGAAAAAATTACAATTTTAAGAGCAGTACATAAGTACAAGGATTCAAGAGAGCAATTTGAAAAAAGAACTCACAAAAGACTAATTGATATCACAGACCCTAGTAAAGAAACTATTGAAGCACTTGCTCATTTAGATTTACCTAGTGGTGTTGATATAAAAATTAAAAAATAATTAATAGGAGGAAGAAAATGAAAGGAATCTTAGGAAGAAAAAAAGGGATGACTGAAGTATTTACTGATGATGGAAAACTTATTCCTGTAACTGTTATTGAAGTTGAAGATAATGTAGTATCACAAATCAAAACTAAAGAAACAGACGGATATGATGCAATCCAACTTGCTACAGTTGATAAGAAAGAATCAAGAAGTAATAAACCTGAAACTGGTCATCTAAAAAAAGCAAATGCTACCCCTAAGCGCTTCTTAAAGGAAATCAGAGGTGCTAGTGTTAGCGAATATGCTTTAGGAGATGTTCTTAAAGCTGATACTTTTGCTGCAGGAGAAATGGTTGATGTAACTGGTACTTCTAAAGGTAAAGGTTTCCAAGGTGTTATTAAAAGACACAATCAAAGTAGAGGACCTATGAGTCATGGATCTCAATATCATAGAGGAGTAGGTTCAATGGGTACATTGTTACCAATGAGAGTTTTACCAGGAAAGAAATTACCTGGACATATGGGTCATGAACAAGTAACTATTCAAAATCTTGAAGTTATTAGTGTAGACCTAGAAAATAATGTTATCTTAATTAAAGGAAGTGTTCCTGGACCTAAAAACTCTTTAGTATTGGTTAGAACTTCAGTTAAAACTGGTGACAAAGTAAATGAACCAGTAGAATTAGTAGTTTACGAAGAAGGAGTTACTTCTGAAGAAGTAGCAGAAGAAACTATGGAAACTATTAATGAAGAACTAGCGAGTGTTGAAACATCACAAGAAACAGCAGAATAATTAGTACTATATAATAAAGAAAAATAATTGTGATGATAAAGGAGGAAATTATGTCTAAGAAAATAGATGTTTTAAGTCTTAAAGGCGAAAAGGTAAAGGATATAAAATTAGAAGATAACATATTTAATATTGAACCAAATGATGCAGTAATTAAAGATGCAGTTGTTGCCGCTATGGCAGGAGCTAGACAAGGTACTGCTAAGGTTAAAACTAGAAGTGAAGTTGCTGGTGGTGGAAGAAAACCATACAGACAAAAAGGAACTGGTAATGCAAGACAAGGAAGTATTAGAGCACCACATTATAGACATGGTGGTATTGTATTTGGACCAGTACCAAGAGATTATTCAAAGAAAATGAATAAGAAAGAAAAGAAATTAGCACTTAAGAGTGCATTATCTTATAAAGTATTAGATAAAGAGTTAGTAGTAGTATCTACTATTGAATTTGAAACTAATAAAACTAAAGAAATGGTAAATTTATTAGAAGGATTAAATCTTACTAATCATAAAGTATTAGTATGTGTTAAAGAACTTACAGACAATGTTTGTTTAGCTGCTAGAAACTTAGCTAATGTAAAAGTTGTTTTACCAAGTGAAATCAATACATTTGATTTAATATCTTCAGATAATTTATTAATTGAAGAAGAAGCATTAACTATGCTAGAGGAGGTGCTTAAATAATGAATAATTATTTAGATATAATCTTAGCACCAGTTATTACTGAGAAAACTGCTAATATGGAAGCAGAAGGAAAATATGCTTTCAAAGTAGCAAATAAAGCTAATAAAACTGAAATCAAACAAGCTATCGAAAAGAAGTTTGGTGTTAAAGTTGAAAAAGTAAATATTACTAATTCTCATCCTAAGAAAAAGAGAGTTGGAAAATATACTGGTATGACTAGTAAATATAAGAAAGCTATTGTAACTTTAAAGAAAGGTGAAACTATTAGTTTCGACTAGTAAGGAGGGAATGTAATGGCAACATCAATAAGAGTTTATAAACCAATGACTGCTGGTACAAGACAAAGATCTGTATTAACAGGTAGTGAAATCACAAAAAAGACTCCTGAAAAAAGTTTAACAGTTCCTGTAAAGAAAACTACTGGTAGAAATAATCAAGGTAAAATTACTGTTAGACATAGAGGTGGCGGAGTAAAGAGAAAATATAGATTGATTGACTTCAAGAGAAGAAAAGATGGTATTACTGCTATAGTAACTGCTATTGAGTACGATCCAAATAGAAGTGCAAATATTGCTCTAATCACTTATAAAGATGGAGAAAAAGCATATATCATTGCTCCTAAAGGATTAACTGTTGGTACAGTTATTGAGTCTGGTGAAAATGTTGATATTAAAGTAGGAAATGCACTTCCTATTATGAATATTCCAGTTGGTACTGTAATTCACAATATTGAATTAAAACCAGGTAAAGGTGCAAGCTTAGCAAGAAGTGCTGGAGCATCTGCTCAGATTCTTGGTAGAGAAGAGAAATATGTTTTAATTAGATTAGGTAGTGGTGAAACAAGAAGAATCTTAGGGACTTGTAGAGCTACTATTGGTGTAGTAGGAAATGAAGACTACTCACTAGTAAAAATAGGTAAAGCAGGAAGAACTAGACATAAAGGATTTAGACCTACTGTTCGTGGTTCTGTTATGAACCCTAATGATCACCCACATGGTGGTGGTGAAGGTAGAGCTCCAATAGGTAGAAGTGGACCAATGACACCTTGGGGTAAACCAGCTCTTGGATACAAGACAAGAAAGAATAAGAAAGAGTCAGATAAATATATTGTGACTCGTCGTAAGAAATAAAGAAAGGAAGATTAAATAATGGCTAGAAGTATTAAAAAAGGACCTTATGTCTTTGATAGATTATTAAAAAGAGTAAGAGCATTAAATGAATCTGGTAAGAAAGAAGTAATAAAAACTTGGTCACGTCGTTCAACAATCTTTCCTGAATTTATTGGTCATACTTTTGCAGTGCATAACGGAAAAGAATTTATTCCTGTATATGTAACTGAAGATATGGTTGGACATAAATTAGGAGAATTTTCTCCTACTAGAAAGTTTGGCGGACACGGATCAGACAAGAAATAATTTTCTTAAGAGGAGGAATTAGAAATGGAAAGAACTGAAGCTAAGGCTGTAGCTAAGACAGTTAGAATATCTCCTAGAAAGACAAGACTTATTATTAACTTAATAAGAGGTAAGAGTGTTGATGAAGCAAGAGCTATTCTTGCTAACCAACCTCAAAGAGCATCTAGAGTTATTTCTAAAGTACTAGAAAGTGCTACTGCAAATGCTGTTAATAATTTTGGCATGAAGGAAGAAAATCTTTATGTTAAAACATGTTTCGTAGATGAAGCATTAGTAATTAAAAGAATCAAATTTGATTCAAGAGGTCGTACAGGTAGAAACGATCATAAGACAAGTCACATAACTATAGTAGTGGCTGAAAAATAAAAGAAGGAGGACACTTTAATGGGACAAAAAGTTAGTCCAACAGGACTTAGAATTGGAATCAATAAAGACTGGGAATCTAAATGGTATGCTGAAAATGATTTCGCTAAGTATTTAAATAACGATTATAAAATTCGTAAATATTTAAATAAGAAATTTAAAAATGCTAATATTTCTAAGATTATCATTGAAAGAAATGCTAAAAGATGTGAAATCTTTGTATATGCTGCTAAACCAGGTTTAATTATTGGCCAAAGTGGTGTTGAAATTGAAAAAATTAAAAAAGAAGTATCTAAACTAGTTGGTGAAGAAGTTCAAATCTCTGTAGTAGAAATTAAGAACCCAGATATGGTAGCAGAACTAGTTGCACAAAACATTGCTCATCAAATCGAAAATAGAGTTTCATTTAGAGTTGCTCAAAAGAAGGCAATCAGAAACACTATGAAAGCTGGAGCAAAAGGAATTAAAACATTAGTATCAGGAAGACTTGGTGGTGCTGATATTGCTCGTGGTGAAGGATATTCAGAAGGAACTATTCCTCTACATACACTAAGAGCAGATATCGATTATGCTACTGCTGAAGCAGATACTACTTATGGAAAAATTGGAGTAAAAGTATGGATCTATAAAGGTGAAATACTAAGTAAGGGAGGTAATTCTCATGTTGATGCCAAAAAGAACTAAACATAGAAAAACTTTCCGTCTACCTTATGAAGGTAAAGCAAAAGGAAATACTGAACTTCATTTTGGAAGTTATGGTTTAATGGCAAAAGAGGGAGCATGGATTACTGCTAACCAAATAGAAGCTGCCAGAATAGCTATGACAAGATATATGAAGAGAGGTGGTAAGGTTTGGATTAATATATTCCCTAACTTATCACTAACTAAAAAACCTCTTGAAACAAGACAAGGTAAAGGTAAAGGAAATCCTGAAGTATGGGTTGCCGTTGTTAAAGAAGGAAAAATAATGTTTGAAATTGATGGAGTAGATGAAGCTACTGCTAGAGAAGCTTTAAGACTTGCATCACACAAATTACCAATTAAATGTAAATTTGTGAAGAAAGAAGAAAGTGGTGAAGTAAATGAAAACTAATGAACTTAGAAAATTAACCACCGAAGAACTTAATAAAAAAGTTACTGAATGTAAAGAAGAACTTTTCAGTTTAAGAATGCAAAAAGCTACTGGTATGATTGAAAAACCTTCAAGAATAAATGATCTTAGAAAAGAAGTAGCAAGAATTAAAACTATTCTTAATGAGAGAAGAGAAGGGTAAGTGAGGTATAGAATATGAAAGAAAGAAAAGAATTAATTGGTATTGTTGTTTCTGATAAAGCAGATAAAACAATTACTGTTAAAGTAGAAACTTATAAGAAACACCCATTATATGGCAAGAGAGTTAAATATTCTAAAAAATATGCTGCTCATGATGAAAATAATATGGCACATGTTGGAGATAAAGTTCGCTTAGCCCAAACTAGACCATTGTCTAAAACTAAGAGATATGAACTAGTAGAAGTAATAGAGAAAGCTGTTATTCTATAAGCTCTTTAGTCGGAAGGAGGAAATAATATGGTACAACAAGAAACGCGTCTAAAAGTCGCAGATAACTGTGGAGCTCGTGAAGTATTAGTAATTAGAGTTCTAGGTGGAAGTAAAGTTAAAACAGGTAATATTGGAGATATAGTTGTTGCTACAGTAAAGAAAGCTACTCCTAATGGTACTATAAAGAAAGGCAAAGTTGTAAAAGCTGTTATAGTAAGAACTAAAAGAGGAGTTAGAAGAGATGACGGTAGTTATATTAGATTTGATGATAACGCTTGTGTTATTATTAAAGATGATAAGAGTCCAGTAGGTACTAGAATTTTAGGACCAGTAGCACGTGAACTTAGAGATAAAGATTTTAATAAGATTGTAAGTTTAGCTAAAGATGTGCTATAGGATTTAAGGAGGAATTATGAAGAAACTTAAAACAGGCGATAAAGTAGTAGTAGTATCTGGTTCCAATAAAGGAAAAGAAGGTAAAATTACTAAAATATTAGATTCTAAAGTAATAGTTGAAGGTGTTAATATAGTTAAGAAACATTTAAAACCTAAAAATAATGGTGGTAATGGTGAAATAATTGAAACTGAAGCTGCTATTCATGTATCTAATGTTATGTTAGTAGATCCAAAAACTAAAAAGCCTACAAAAGTAAAAATTGAAAAAGATAGTAAAGGTAATAAAGTTAGAATATCTAAAAAATCTAACGAAAAAATTAACTAATAAAAAGGATAGGAACAATTAATAAATGTTCTGAAATTTGGAAGGAGGGCGAAGTATGAACCGCCTAAGAGAAAAATATATTAAAGAAGTTGTTCCAAGTTTAACAGAAAAACATGGTTATACTACTCCAATGCTAGTTCCAAAGATCGAAAAGATCGTTGTTAATATGGGAGTAGGAGATGCTACTGTTAATTCTAAAAACTTAGAAAATGCTGTAAATGAATTAGAAAAAATTACTGGATTAAAAGCAGTAGAAACTACAGCTAAAAAATCAATAGCTTCATTTAAAGTAAGAGAAGGACACAAAATTGGTTGTAAAGTAACTTTAAGAGGAGACAATATGTATACTTTCTTAGATAAATTAATTAGTATTAGTTTACCTAGAGTAAGAGATTTTAGAGGATTATCTCCTAAGAGTTTTGATGGAAGAGGAAATTATACTATTGGTATTAAAGAACAAATAATTTTCCCTGAAATTAAATTTGATGAAGTTGAAAAAGTAAGAGGTATGGATATTGTTATCGTTACCACTGCTAAAACTAATGAAGAAGCTTATGATTTATTAAGTGAACTTGGAGTTCCTTTTAGGAAATAATGGAGGAATAATAAGATGGCAAGAAAATCAATGATTGTTAAATCAGAAAGAGAACCTAAATATAAGGTTAGAAAATACACTAGATGTAAAATATGTGGAAGACCACATGCAGTACTTAAAAAATATGGAATTTGTCGTATTTGTTTTAGAGAACTTGCATACAAAGGTCAAATACCTGGTGTAAAGAAATCAAGTTGGTAAACCCAATAATAAAAGAAGGAGGGATTTATAATGACAGATCCAATCGCAGATATGCTTACAAGAATTCGTAACGCTAATCAAAATAGAGCATCTTCAGTTGTAATTCCTACATCTAAAGTAAAAGAAGAAATAGCAAAAATCTTAAAAGATGAAGGATTTATTGAAGACTATACTATTGATGGTGAAGGAGTTCAAAAAAATATTACATTAACATTAAAATATAAAAATAAAGAAAGAGTAATTACTGGTCTTAAGAGAATATCAAAACCTGGACTTAGAGTATATGCTGGTAAAGATGAATTACCTACTGTATTAAATGGTTTAGGAATTGCTATTATCTCTACATCTAAAGGTATTATGACTGATAAAGAAGCAAGAAAATTATCTTTAGGTGGAGAAGTAGTTGCTTATATCTGGTAAGGTGAAATAATGAGCCGTATTGGTAAAAGAGTTTTAAGTATTCCGGAAAATGTTAATGTAAATGTTGATAATAATACTGTTACAGTTAAAGGACCTAAAGGGGAACTTACTTTAGATTTAGTTAAAGGTATTAATGTTAAAGTAGAAGATAATACTGTAGTAGTAGAAATGATTAAAAATGATAAGTTTACTCATGCTATGCATGGTACTACTAATGCTAATATTAGAAATATGATTATTGGTGTTAGTGAAGGTTATAAAAAAGGATTAGAAATTGTTGGTGTAGGTTATAAGTTTAATGTACAAGGAAATAAACTTACTGTATCAGCAGGATATTCTCATCCAGTTGTTATGGAAGTTCCAAATGGACTTACTGTAACAGGAATATCTAATACTGAAATTGAAGTATCAGGTATTGATAAAGAAAAAGTTGGTGAATTTGCCGCTAATGTAAGAAAAGTAAGAAAACCTGAACCTTATAAAGGAAAAGGAATTAAATACAAAGGTGAACAAATTCGTCGTAAAGAAGGAAAGAAAGCTTCTAAATAATAAATAGGAGGATATAGGTATGATTAAAAAAGTTTCAAGAAATGAAATGAGAAAAATAAGACATACTAGAATCAGAGAAAATTTATCTGGTACTAGTGAAAGACCTAGATTATGTGTATTTAGATCTAATGCTAATATTGAAGCTCAAATCATCGATGATGTTAAAGGTGTTACTTTAGTTAGTGCATCATCACTAGAAAAAGAATTAAATCTTAAAAATGGTGGTAATGTAGAAGCTGCTAAAGTAATCGGAGCAGAAATAGCAAAAAGAGCTAAAAAAGCAAAAATTAATACCGTTGTATTTGATAGAGGTGGCTATCTTTATCATGGACGTGTTAAAGCTTTAGCAGAAGCTGCACGTGAAGGCGGATTAGAATTCTAGAACAGAGGAGGAGAAAATATGGAAGAAAATAAGAAGACTGAAGTTAATACTGAAGTAAAAAATACTGAAGTTAAAACTGAAGGTAGAAGAAACGATAATAGAAATCGTAAATTTGATAAGAAAAGACCTAGAAATAATAACAGAACTTCTAAACCAAAATCTGATCTAGAGGATAAGGTAATTGAAATTAGAAGAGTAACTAAAGTTGTTAAAGGTGGTAGACAATTTAGATTTGCTGCTACTGTAGTAGTAGGAAATAGAAAAGGACTAGTAGGTCTTGGTACTGGTAAAGCTAAAGAAATGCCAGATGCTGTTAAGAAAGCTACACAGGCTGCTAGTAAGAATTTGATAAAAGTTGACCTAATTGATAATAGAACAATATCTCACGATATTATCGTTAAAGAAGGAGCAGTAAGAGTTATGCTTAAACCTGCTAAAGAAGGTACTGGAGTTAAAGCTGGTGGACCAGTTAGAGATGTACTTGAACTTGCAGGAGTTAAAGATGTATTATCTAAGAGTTTAGGATCTAGTACTAAGATTAATGCTGCTAGAGCTACTTTAAATGCACTTAAAGCACAAAAATCTCCAGACCATGTTGCTTACTTAAGAGACAAGAAAGTTGAGGAATTAAGATAATGAAATTACATGAATTAAGTAGTCTTGATGGCTCAGTTAAGAATAGAAAAAGAGTAGGTCGTGGACCTGGTTCTGGTACTGGAAAAACTTCTGGTAAAGGTGAGAAAGGACAAAACGCTAGAAGCGGTGGTGGAGTAAGACCTGGATTTGAAGGAGGTCAATTACCACTATTTAGAAGATTATCAAAAAGAGGATTCAACAATTATGAATTTAGAACAGTATATAGTACTGTTAATGTATCTGATTTAAATAGATTTGAAGATGGTACAGTAGTAGATACTGCTTTATTAAAAGAAGTAGGTCTAATTAAGAAAGAACTTGATGGTGTTAAAGTATTAGGAAATGGCGAACTAACTAAGAAATTAACTGTTAAAGCTAATGCATTTACTAAGAGTGCACAAGAAAAAATAGAAACTATTGGTGGAAAAACTGAGGTGATTTAGATGTTTAAAAATCTAAAATTAATCTTTAGTCCTAAAAATAAAGATATTAGGAAAAGAATTGGTTTTACACTAATGGGACTCCTAATATTTGCTCTAGGTACAACAATTCCTGTACCTGGAACTAAGGGGGCTATATCAAGCTTAGGATTATGGGAATTATATAATGCTATTGGTGGAGGAGCACTTAAGAACTTTTCAATATTTGCTCTAGGTGTTATGCCTTATATCTCTGCTAGTATCATTACTGGAATATTACAAATGGATATTATTCCTTACTTTACTGAACTTAAGGAAAGTGGGGAACAAGGAAGACAAAAGATTAATCAAATTAATAGATATCTTGGTATTGTTTTAGCTTTCTTACAAGGATTTGCTATGGCATTTACCTTTGTAAAAGGAGCAGGTACTTTAGAATATATGAAGATTGCATTATTCTTAACTGGTGGTACAGCATTCTTATTATGGCTAGGAGATCAAATTACTCAAAAAGGTATTGGTAATGGTATATCACTAATTATTATGGCTGGTATTATATCTACTGTACCAAAAATGTTTATTGATACATTTAGTACATTTATATTAGATGGTAATACAGCATTATTCTTAGGAATAATTAAGTTTATTGTCTTTATCTTATTCTATCTTGCAATAGTAGTAGGAGTTGTCTTTGAAGAATGTTCAGAAAGAAGAATTCCTATTCAATATTCAAATAGAACGGCATCTGCTTATGGTGCAAAACAAAATTATATTCCATTTAAATTAAATTCCGCTAATGTAATGCCAGTTATCTTTGCATCAGTAATCTTGTCTATACCAACATTTATAGCAGGTTTACTAGGAGAAGATTCTGGATTCTCAGTATTTGTTACAAAGTATATTAATTATACAACACCTACTGGATTTGTATTATATATAATCTTAATATTTGTATTTGGATTCTTCTATACAAATATGCAAATTAATCCTAAGGAACTAAGTAAAAACTTAAATAAAAATGGTGGTTATATTCCTGGTATTAGACCTGGAGTAGAAACTGAAAAATATATTTCTAGAATATTAAATAGAATTACTTTCTTAGGTTCAACATTTATGGCTATAATAGCAGGCCTTCCAATTGTATTTAGTAGTTTTATAAATACGGGATTACCTACATCAGTATCAATTGGTGGTACTGGAGTACTAATTGTAGTAGGTGTTGCTATTGAGACTTGTAGACAAATAGAAAGTAGTTTAATAAATAGAAATTATAAAGGAGCAAGATAATGAAGAATATTATATTTGTGGCAGCTCCTGCTGCCGGTAAAGGTACCATATCAGCTAAAGTTTGCACTGAATATAATATTCCTCACATATCTACTGGAGACCTTTTAAGAAATGAAATCGCAGCTTCTTCTAAAATAGGTATGGAAATCAAATCCGCTATGGCAAGAGGAGAGTTTGTTTCTGATGAAGTTATTACCAAACTTCTAAAGAAAAGACTTGAAGCTAAAGATTGTAAAAAAGGTTTTATCCTAGATGGATATCCGAGAAATATTAGTCAGGCTAAGACTTATGATAATATTTTAAAAGAATTAAATTATGATGATGGTTTAGTGGTGTTTCTTGATATAGATAGAGAACTTGCTATGAAAAGAGCATTATCTAGAGTGGTTTGCTCTAAATGTGGACTATCTTATAATTTAATAAATAAAGAATATGCTCCACTAAAAGAAGGTATCTGTGATAATTGTGGTTCATCACTTAAAACAAGAAGTGATGATAATGAGGAATCTTTTATAAATAGATTTGATACTTTTATGAAAGAAACTTATCCTTTACTTGAATATTATGAAAAGAAAGGTAATTTACTTAAAATAAAAGTAGATAATATTACTACTGATGATATCTTTGATGAAATAAAGAAGGTAATTAAATAATGATTACAATTAAGAGTGAATATGAATTATCACTAATGAGAATTGCTGGCAGAATAGTATATGATACGCATCAGTACATAAAAGACTATATAAAGCCAGGAATTACAACTGGTGAACTTGATAAACTTGCTCATGATTACATTATTAGTAGAGATGCTACTCCATCATGTCTTGGATATGAAGGATATCCTGCTAGTATATGTATATCGGTTAATGAGGAAGTAGTACATGGTATACCAGGTAAAAGAAAATTAAAAAATGGAGATATAGTTACACTTGATATTTGTGCTTGTTATAAAGGTTATCATGGTGATTCGGCATGGACTTATCCAGTAGGAGAAATAAATAGTGAGAAGAAATATCTTCTAGAACATACTGAAAAAGCTTTATATGAAGGATTAAAACAAGTAAAAGCTGGAGTACATCTAGGAGATGTATCTAATGCTATTGAAGAATATGCTACTAGTCATAAATTAGGAGTAGTAAGAGAACTAGAAGGACATGGTATTGGAAGTAATCTTCATGAAGATCCAGGTGTACCTAATTATGGTAAAAAGGGTACTGATATTATCTTGAAAGAGAACATGACAATTGCTGTAGAACCTATGTTAACTTCTGGTACAAGAAAGATATACTTACTAGATGATGACTGGACTATTATAACAAGAGACAATAAACCATCTGCTCACTTTGAACACACTATTATTGTAACTAGAGATGGCTATGAAATACTAACAGGAGATGATAATTATGAGTAAAGAAGAACTAATTGAAGTTCAAGGAAAAGTAATTGACAATTTACCTCAAGGAAAGTTCAAAGTAGAACTAGATGGGGGACACATAGTAGTTGCCCATGTTTCTGGTAAAATGCGCATGAACAACATACGTATCTTACCAGGTGATACTGTGGTTATTGCTATGTCGCCATATGATCTAACACAAGGGCGTATAGTATATAATAAGAAATAGGAGGGATGAATAATGAAGGTAAGAGCATCCGTAAAAAAAATATGCGACAAATGTAAAATAATCAAAAGAAATGGAAAAGTAATGGTAATTTGTGAAAATCCAAAACACAAACAAAAACAAGGTTAATAGGAGGAAAAAATAATGGCAAGAATTAAAGGTGTAGATATACCTAACGACAAAAGAATTGAAATATCTCTTACTTATATCTATGGTATAGGAAGAAATTTATCAAAAACAATTCTTAACAATGCTAAAGTTGACTTAAATAAGAAAGCAAAAGACTTAACTGATGATGAACTTTCTAGAATAAGAGCAGAAGTTGAAAAACATACAGTTGAAGGAGATCTTAGAAGAGAAGTTAACTTAAATATTAAAACTAAGATGGAAATAAATTCTTATCAAGGTACTAGACATAAAAAGAATTTACCAGTAAGAGGACAAAGAACTAGTAGAAATGCTAGAACTCGTAAAGGTAAAGGAAAAGTTGTTGCTAATAAGAAAAAATAATTAGGAGGAAAATATGGGAAAATATAATTCAAGAAAAAGAAAAACTAAGAAAAATATTCCTGCTGGTGAAGTACATATCCATTCAACTTTCAATAATACAATTGTAACTATTACTGATCTAGAAGGAAATGTAGTAAGTTGGGCTTCTGCTGGAACTCAAGGCGTAAAAGGAAGTAAGAAATCAACTCCATTTGCTGCTGGTATGGCTGCTGAAGCTGCTGGTAGAGAAGCTACTGCTGCTGGAATGAAAACAGTAAACGTTAAAGTTAAAGGTTTAGGTTCAGGTAGAGAAGCTGCAATTAGAAGTTTACAAACTGTAGGATTAGAAGTAAAATCAATCACAGATGAAACACCAATTCCACATAACGGTTGTCGTCCACCTAAAAGAAGACGTGGATAATTAGGAAAGGGGAATCCAAAGATGTTAAAATTTGAAAAACCAGATTATAAAGTAAAAGAATATATAAAAGATTCTCATTATGGTAAATTTGAATTAGAACCATTAGAGAGAGGATTTGGAACTACTTTAGGTAATGCACTTAGAAGAGTTATGTTATCTTCATTACCAGGAGATGCTATTACTTCAGTAAAAATTGATGGAGTTGCTCATGAATTTCAAAAAATTGATGGTGTAGTAGAAGATGTAACTGCTATTGTATTAAACTTAAAGAGTATTGTTATTAAGAATCATGCTAAAGATGAAAATAAAATAATTAGACTTACTAAAAATACTCCAGGAGTAGTAACTGCTGGTGATATTGAGAAAGATGCTGATATCGAAATCTTAAATCCTGACCAAGTAATTGCTACATTAGTAGAAGGTGGAAGCCTTAATATGGAAATGACTATTGGATCAGGAAGAGGTTATGTAGTAGCAGATGATAATAAGAAGTTATTACAAAATGATAAAACAAAGATAGGAGCTATAGCTATTGATAGTTTATATTCTCCAGTAGAAAGAATAAACTATGAAGTAGAAACTGCTAGAGTAGGTCAAAATAATAACTTTGATAAGCTAATATTAGAAGTATGGACTAATGGTTCAATTTCTCCTGAAGAAGCTTTAGCATTAGCAGCAAGAATCTTAATTGAACATTTTGAAATATTAACTAGTTTAAATGCTATTGCAGATGAGACAGGATTAATGATATCTAAGAGTGAAGATCCTAGTGTTAAAATATTAGAAACTTCAATAGATGATTTAGATTTCTCTGTAAGAGCATATAATTGCTTAAAGAGAGCAAACATTTTAACTCTAAAAGATTTAGTAGATAAATCTGAAAATGAAATGATGAAGATTAGAAACTTAGGTAAAAAATCTTTAAAAGAAGTTATGGACAAAGTAAAAGACATGGGTCTAAACTTTAGAGATGAAAATTAATATAAGGAGGTAATTATGGCTTATAGAAAATTAGGTAGAGATAATAAGCATAGAAGAAGTATGCTTGCTACTTTAACAAAACAACTTATTGAAAATGAAAGAATAGTTACTACTGAAACTAGAGCTAAAGAAGTAAGAAAAACTTTTGATAAAATGGTAACTTATGGTAAAAAAGGTACTTTAGTATCAAGAAGACTTGCTTTAGCATTCTTACATAATGACAGTAAGGCTGTTGATAAAGTATTTAATGAATTAGCACCAAGATATAAAGATAGAAATGGTGGTTATACTAGAATAATTAAGAAATCTGAAAGAAAAGGAGATTCTGCTTTAGAAGTTATTCTAGAATTAGTATAATTATTAAACTTAAGATTTATTCTTAAGTTTTTCTTTTTCCCTTTCAGACTTTATAGTCTTTCAGGGTATTTTTGAGCCTAGGTCTCAAAAACAAATACAATTGTATTGCATATAAAATACTTGTAATTACTTATAAATAAAGACTTCACAAACTAAATAAAATAATAGTCAAAAAATAGTTGACTATTATTTCTTATTAATATATAATGTTTATGCGGTAATATCTGGTGGTGTTCTCTCCTTTTTTAACTAAGTTAAGGAAGGGGTGATTCTATGTTTCAAAGTTTTCTGTTAAAGGGGGTTTTGAGATGGATCTAGTCCTAGCATTTGCTTGGATTACTCTAGTTACACTATATTTTATATATAGTAGTAACCTTAGAAAATAAGTAAAATAGAGCACCAAGGCAGTGCTCTATACAACAGTATGGAGAGAACACCTTCACAACTAGGTGTTACCCATTTTTATTATGGATAAATTTCTCTCTTCATATACATTATACTAAAGAATTATAAAAATAGCAATATTTATATTAAATTATTTAAAACTTTATGATATGATTTATACATAGGTAAGAGATAAAAGGTTTACGAAAAAGATCCCAAATATTTCGCAAATCGGAAAGGAGGCCCCTCTTATGGAAGAAGTATTATTTGCAGAAGTTAACCACAAGTTAATTGGAGGGGAGTCAAAAATCTAACCTAAGTATAATAAATAATAATATAGATAAAGACTATGAAATAACTAATAGGAATATTAGTAATTTTTTATAGTCTTTTTATTTGGAATTATCTTAGTTAGAAAGTACTTCACTCCAAATATAATATCTTATAATTATTTATTACTAGACTAAAGGCTAGTAATAACATGAAAATACCTTGGATTTTCATGAAAGGTAGTATTATTTTAATAATTTTAATGACTTTTTGTTAGAAATTTGGTACAATAATATTGGTGATATATATGAAAGATATTAAAGTAGTATTTATGGGTACTCCATCATTTGCAGTACCAATACTTGAGTCATTAATAGAAAAGACTAATGTAGTTATGGTGGTAACACAACCTGATAGAGAAAAAGATAGAAAGGGTAATATTATATATTCTCCATGTAAGGAATTAGCATTAAAAAATAATATTGAAGTATTTCAACCTATTAAAATTAAGGAAGAATATCAAAAGGTATTAGATACTAAACCTGATATTATAGTAACTGCGGCTTATGGACAAATAATACCTAGTGTTATTCTTGATTATCCTAAATATGGATGTATTAATGTACATGGTTCTTTACTTCCTAAATTAAGAGGAGGAGCTCCAGTACATCATGCTATAATTAATGGAGATAAAGTAGCAGGAGTTACTATTATGTATATGGATAAGAAGATGGATGCTGGTGATATTATTAGTCAAAAGAGTACTTCTATTCATGAAGATACTACATTAGATGAACTTTATAGTAGATTATCATATTTAGGTAGAGATTTATTAATAGAAACTCTTCCTAGTATTATAGATGGTACTAATAATAGAGTTAAACAAAATGAAGATGAAGTAACATTTGGTTATAATATAACTAAAGAAGAAGAAAAAGTTAACTTTAATGATAATATTGATAATATTTATAATAAGATTAGAGGATTATCTAGTATACCTGGAGCTTATGCTATTATTAATAATAAAAGAATGAAAATATATAAATCAGAAAAAACTAATATTAAATCTAATAAAGAACCTGGTACGATAGTAGATATAAATAGTGATGGAATATATGTTACTACTTTAGATTATGTTATAAAATTAATTGATATTAAATTAGAAGGTAAGAAAAGATGCTTAGTAAAAGATTTTATTAATGGTATCAAGAAAGAAGAATATATTGGTGAGGTATTTGAATAATGGAAGAAAATAAAAAAGAAGAAAAAAAGAAGCTTAATATTAAAGAGAGATGGAAAGATAAAAGAGAAAGAGCTAAAATAGAACTTATGTTATATGGTATATTCTTTCTAGCTATTATTATATTTGCTCGTATATCAAGTAGTTTTAGTGATAGTAATATTCCTAAAGATAATGATATAAAATCTTTTATTAATGATATTACAGATAATTATCAATATGATATTGATATTACTATAGATAATAATAATTATAAATATTATGGTAGTAAATTAGGTCATAATATGGATATTACTAGAGTAGTAGATAATAAAGAAGATTATTTTTATCAAATGAATGATAAATATTATATATTAGATACTAAAGGTAATTATATATTAACTAATGATAGTGATATATTTCCTTATATTGAATATAGATACTTAGATATTAATAATATTAAGGAATATATTAAACTTGCTACTTATAATAATAATATATATAGTGTTAAAGTATCTGATATAGTATTAAATAGTAATAGTAGTGATGTTATTACTATTAAAGTAGATGAAGATAATAAAAATATTATAATTGATTATACTAATTTATTTAAAATAGATAATAATAATCTAACTAAGGAAGAAGTTAGTATTAAGTATTCTAATATTAATAAAATTAATAGTTTGGAAAAATAATATGTATTTTTCCAAAAAAGGTACAATATTAAATAAAAAATAATGTAAAAAAGGTACAAAGTATTGTAATAACTATAATTTTGTGATAACACTATATGAATTTATAAATAATTTGGTTCACGGTACTGAAGTGTGTTTTCAATGTAGTTTGTAATTATCTTAGTTAGAAAGTATTTCGCTGTGAATATAATATCTTATAACTATTTACTTATAGACTATGGTAATAGGCTATAAGTAATATGAAATATAATAAAAAAATATAAAAAAGCATATATTTTAATATAAATATATCTTTTTTTTAATTATTTTGATATAATGAAGTAGGAGAGTGATATAGTGAGAGTAATAATATCTGCTGGAGGTACAGGAGGACATATATATCCTGCTTTAGCTATAATTAATAAAATAAAAGAAGAAGAACCAGATAGTGAAATATTATATATAGGAACTACTGATAGAATGGAAAAAGATTTAATACCTAGTTTAGGTTATAAATATGAAGCATTAGAAGTAAAAGGATTAAAAAGAAAATTAACTTTAGATAATATTAAAACAGTTACTTGTTTTATATCCGCTATTAAAAGGGCTAAAGAAATTATAAAAGATTTTGATCCAGATATCGTAATAGGGTGTGGTGGTTATGTAACTGCTCCTGTTATATATGCTGCTAAAAAGTTAGGTAAAAGAACATTTATACATGAACAAAATAGTGTTGTAGGACTGGCTAATAAATTTTTATCTAGATATACTGATAAGGTAGGAGTATCTTTTGAAAGTACTATTAAAGATTTTCCTAAAGGTAAAGCTATACTTACTGGTAATCCTTGTAGTGAGAAGGCTCTATCAATAAAGGCTACTACTAAAGAAAAATTAGGCGTAGATAAAGATAAAAAACTAGTATTAATAGTAATGGGTTCACTTGGTAGTAGAAGTGTTAATGATCGAATATTTAGTTTCGTAGATAAATTTAGAAATAAAAACTATAGTGTAATAATAGTTACTGGTAATAGTTATTATGAAAGAGTAAAAGAAAGAAGAGTACCAGATAATGTTAAAGTAGTACCATTTATCTATGAAATGCCTTCAGTTATGAAGATTACAGATTTAATGGTAACAAGAGCAGGAGCTTCTACTATGAGTGAAATAACAGCTTTAGGAGTACCCGCTATATTTATACCAAGTCCATATGTAGCTAATAACCATCAATATAAAAATGCTAAAGATTTAGTAGATCAAAATGCTGGTATTATGTTAGAAGAAAAAGATATGACTGATAGAAGTTTAATAGAATTAATAGATAAGACATTAAATGATAAAGATAAGATTAAAGATATTAAAGATAATTTAAAGAAGATTGGTATTAAAGATAGTAGTACAAGAATATATAATATTTTAAAGGATTTGATTATAAATGATAGAAAATTTTATTAAGAATTATGAGTATTATAAGAATGTTAATTTAAAAAAATATAATACTTATCGTTTAGAATGTTATGCTGATTATTTAATATTTCCTAAAGATATAAATGAATTAGTGGAACTATTAGATTACTTAAGACAAAATAGAATTAATTATATTATCTTAGGAGGAGGCTCTAATGTAATTCTTGCTAAACCTTGCTTTGATGTTGTTGTTAAACTAGATAAATTAAATAATATTACCATTAATGATAATATTGTAGTAGCAGAAGCAGGTGTACCTCTTATTAAACTAGCTAATGAATGTATGAAAAATAATTTAGATGGTTTAGCTTTTGCTGGTGGTATACCTGGTATGGTTGGAGCTAGTACCTCGATGAATGCTGGTGCATATAATGAAGATATGTCTATGGTAGTAAAAGAAGTAAAAGTACTAGATCCTGATTTAAAAATAATTACTTTAAATAAAGAAGAATTAGAATATGCTTACCGTGATTCTTTTCTTAAAAGAAATAAAGATTATGTTTGTATAGAGACTACTTTTGAAATGAAATATAAAGATAAAGATGAGATAAAAGAAGTAATGAATGATCGAAAAAATAGAAGAGTAGTATCACAACCATTAGATAAACCTAGTGCTGGTTCAGTATTTAGAAATCCACCTGGTATGTCGGCTGGTAAGTTAATTGAAGATGCTGGTCTTAAAGGATACATTCATGGTGGGGCTATGATTAGTGATAAACATGCTAATTTTATAATTAATAATGGTACTGCTACTTACGAAGATATTATTATGCTAATTGATTATATTAAAGAAAGAATTAAAATAATTTATGATATAGATTTAATATTAGAACAAGAAATAATAAGGTGATATTATGCCAGAAAAAAAGAAAATAAAGGTTAAGGTTAAAAAAAGAAGATTAAAAGTAAAGAAGATACTTGTAACTATATTAATTATGGGTATACTAGTATTATCTTTTCTTTATATAAAGAGATTACCAATTACTAATATTTATATAGTAGGTAATAATATATTATCTGATAAAGAAATTATTGATATTTCTGGTATTGGTAATTATCCATCTTTTATTACTACTTTAGGTAGTAATATCAAAGATAATTTAATGGAAAATAATTATATTAAAGAAATAAAAGTTCAAAAAAAAATATGGGGCAAAGTATATATTTATGTTACTGAAAAGAAAGTACTTGCTTTATATAATGATAAACTCTTATTAGAAGATGGTCTACTAGTAGATAATAATTATAATGTAATGAGTGCTCCTATATTAATTGGAGATATTACTAGTATAAAAGAAAAATTTATTAAAAAGTTCTCATTAGTAGATAATGATGTATTACTTAAGATATCGGAAATTAGTTATGTACCTAATGAAGTAGATAGTGAAAGATTTTCTTTAAAAATGAATGATGGTAATCTAGTATATATAACATTACCTAAAATAACAAAGATAAATAAATATAATAGTATATATTCAGGATTGGAAGGTAAAAAAGGAATTATTTACTTAGATTCTGGTGATTATGTTGAAGTGAAGGAATAGTTTATTCCTTCTTATCTTTTATTATGTAATAGTCACCTATATTACTAAATTTATTTTTAATTTCTTCTAATTCATTATTATTATGAATAGTCCATAAAAATATTTTTTTATCTTTAATCTTCTTTATTTTATTATTACTTATTAATTTATAATTAGTAATAATAAAATTATAATTATTTCTTCTATAAAGTAGTGTAATTATTCCTTTCTTATATTTACTTTTGATATACTTAATAATATTTTTATCAAAAGAGGCTAAATAAATATTTTTATTATATTTATTTAGAGTATTCATAAGAATATCGCCAAATACTTTATAGTTATTATTAGTTTTAATATCAATTAAAAATATTTTATTAGTACCAATATCAAGAATCTTATCTAAAGTAGTTAGATAATTATTTTTAATTAATTCACTATAGTTAGTTTCTTCAATAACATTTAAATTAATAAGAGAATTGTGAGATAAAACTATTTTTTTATCTTTAGTTAATCTTATATCAAATTCTACTCCTATACTTTCTTTATCTTTAATAGCTTTTTTAATAGCAATATAAGAATTCTCTTTAATATTTTTAGAGGTTATTCCTCGATGGATAATATATTTCATAATTAATTTTATGAAATATATTGAAAAAAAATTAATTTTATGATAACATTTAATCATAGGAGGATATAAAAATGAGGAATAAAAAAATATTAAGTTTATTTATGTTTATGTTGGGGGTATTTTTAATTTTTAGTTCTAATGTTTTAGCTTATGAAGTAGGAGTGAACTATGGAAGCGGTCCAGGTAGTGGTAACATCAACTATCATGTTGTATCAAAAAATATTGGAACTGCTAGTAGTGGAGTACATTCTTATATAAAGATATCTACTACTAACAAACTATTATATTGTTTAGATGAACAAAAAGGAAATCCATCTCCATCAGATGGTGGAACAGTTTACTGGAATTGTGAAAGTGAATTAAAAGATAATAGGGACCAAATTTTTTATTTAATTTCCAACGGCTATAAATATACTGGAAATGGTACTTGGAATTCAAATGATGATGATGACTTTTTTGTAACGCAATTAGCAATTTGGCACTTTGCTAGACATGGTGGTGATGTATTTAAAAACTTTGATCCTAATAGAGACTCTATTAATAGAAAAATTCAAGCCCTTATAGATGCCGCTGATGCATATGCTAAGGTAGGGGAAGGGAATGTCAAATTATCAATAGAAGGTTCAGACAAAATGAATGTTACAAGTGATGGAAAATATTTTATAAGTAATAAAATAACTTTAAGTGGCAGTGATAATATTACTGATAAAAAAGCAACTATCACTGTAAGTGGTGTAAATGGTGCATTTGTAACTAAAGATGCAAATGCCACTAGTGGAACAAATACATTTACTTTTGGAGATAAAATATATATAAAAGTTCCAGTTAAAAATGTAAATCAATCATCAGAAATCAAAATAACAGCACAAGGAAGTTATATTAGATATTCAGGAAAATTATATGATTGTACACATGTAGGAAATTCAATAGAAAATCAAAATGTTGTTGATTATGATATTACTGAAAATAAAAAGAATGCTAGTGCATCTTTAACTACTAAGATTACATTAAATAAAGTAGTAATTTCTAAAACAGACATTACTGGTTCTAAAGAGATAGCCGGAGCAAAATTAAGTGTAAAACAAGGAAATACAGAAGTAACTTCTTGGACTTCTACTACAACGCCAAAAAAATTATCACTTGCTCCTGGTACTTATACTTTAGAAGAAACTATTGCTCCTAAAGGATATATAAAGAGTACATCTAAGATAACTTTTGTTGTAAAAAGTGATGGTACAATTACTGTTGATGGTAAAAAAGTAACTTCAGTAGTTATGAAGAATGAACCTATTACTATATATATATCTAAAAAGAGTATTAATGGTAAAACAGAATTACCTGGAGCTAAATTAAAGGTAACAGATAAAGATGGAAAGGTAGTAACTGATTTAGATGGAAAAGAATTAGAATGGATTTCATCTACTAAAGAAGTTAGTTTCCATTTGCCTGCGGGTACATATTATTTAACAGAAACTATAGCTCCAGAAGGATATGAATTATCTGATACTACAATAGAATTTACTGTTACTGAAGATGGTAAAGTTAAAATGGATAAAAAAGATGTAGATAATAATTTAATTGTATTTACTAATACACCTGAACCTACACCTGTAAAAACTGGTAGTTTTATGATTTATATTGTAGTTATTGGTATTCTTTCTGTAGGACTAGTTACATATTATGTTATAAAGAAACAAATTGTATAAGAGCTATTTGCTCTTTTTCTTTTGACTTAATATAATTGACTTTGAATAGAAACTGTGTTATTATATTGAATGTTTCGGGGGGATTTTGATGTCGGATTTAACAATTCAATTATTAAGATTAATTAATGAAGGAAAAACTTTAAATGAAATAAGTGAAATTTTGAATATTTCACATAAAAAAATATTCAATTATTTAACAATGATAAAGAACACTGGTTATGACTTTAAAAGAAATTATTATTCAAATGGTGATATAATATATACACCTGAAGTTAGATATAATGTACCTGCTTCTAATGAAGTAAATTTATTAATGTCACAAAATGATGAGACACTAAGAGCAGTAGTTATTTCTGATACCCATATTGGAAGTGAAAAAGAAAGATTAGATTTACTTGAGGATACATATAATTATTGTATATCAAAAGGAATACATGTTATTTTTAATTGCGGTGATATAATAGATAATATTTCTAATCCTGGAAAAGTGGATAGTGAAGATAGAGTTAATTATTTGTTAAATAATTATCCTTTTGACAAAAGCATTTTAAACTTTATTGTTTTAGGAAATCATGATATTAGTCCATTAAAAGTTTATGGACAAAATCTTATGACAATACTTAATAATTATCGTCATGATTTAGTTACAATTGGTTATTGTGAAGGATTAATTAATGTTAAAAATGAAGCTATTGTACTTAGTCATCCATATATTGACTGTTCGCTTAATGCAAATAAGCAAAGTAAAATAGTTTTTTATGGACATTCACATTTTTATAAAATAAAAAATTTCTTATCTCAAGTTCGATACCTTGGAGTAAGTGTTCCTCCATTATGTAATATATTTACAAGAGATATAAGTTATCCTGGTATACTTGATATAGAATTATCCTTTGATAAAGGATGTTTTGATTATTTGAATTTAAAACAATTAATTCCTATGTATGGTTCATTTGTTCCGGTGAATGAAAATATTTATTATTTTAGAAGAATACATACCGATAAAATGAAGGAGGAACAAATAGCTACTCCTAAAGTTAGGACAATGAGTCCTGGAATGAGTCAAACTGATAAATTTAATGCTAGATGGTATAAATAGAAGATACTAGTTATCTTTCTTTTATTTGAAATTATCTTAGTTAGAAAGTATTTCACACCAGATATAATATTGTATAATTATTTATGGCTAGATTATAAGCTAGTCATAACCAAGAAAGACTTAGACTTTCTTGGACTAAAAAAGGAAAAAATACATAAAAATAGTTGTAATTTAATATAATATATGGTACAATTATATTCGTTATGGGATAATCCGCCTATTAAATATAGTGATTATCTGAAAAAGAAAGGAAGTGTATATACGATGGACATTATTGAAAAAATAACTGCTAGTCAAATAAAAAAAGATTTACCTGAATTCAGAGTAGGAGATTCTGTTATAGTAGGATGTATTATTACTGAAACTAAAGGTGGAAAATCTAAAGAAAGAGTCCAAGACTTTAAAGGTACAGTTATCGCAAGAAAAGGTAAAGGAGTATCTGAAACTTTCACTGTAAGAGGAGAGTACTCTGGTATTGGAGTAGAAAAAACTTTCCATGTACATTCTAATAAGGTTGCTTATATTAAGATTGTTAAACCAGGTAAAGTTAGAAGAGCTAAATTATATTTCTTAAGAGACAGAAAGAGTAAGTATAATATTAAAGAAAGAAGATAATAGCTTAGCTATTGTCTTTTTGTTTAGAGGTGGAAAATGAAAAATATAATTAAAGAATTATTACCATATGTTTTAATATTGGGTGGAGTTATCTTAATTAGAACTTTTATTGTTACTCCAGTTATTGTAAGTGGAGACTCAATGAAACCTAATTTACATAATGGTGATTTATTATTAGAAAGAAAAATTGGTTATAATAACACTAATATTAAAAGATTTGATATTGTTGTAATTAAAGATGGTAAAGAAGAAATTATTAAAAGAATAATAGGTCTACCTGGAGAACATATTAGTTATAAGAATAATAAATTATATGTAAATGATAAAGTATTAGAAGAAAACTTTGATTTTAGAAAGACTAATGATTTTAACTTAGAAGAAATATGTTCTTGCAATAATATTCCTGAAGGTAAATACTTAGTATTAGGGGATAATAGACCAATATCAAAAGATAGTAGAATGATTGGTCTTATAGATGAAAAAGATATTTTAGGTAAAGCAGTATATCGTATTTGGCCAATATCTAAATTTGGAAATATATATAATTAGATGTAATTTATAGTTACATCTTTTATTATATATAGACAATAGTAAATAATATTTTTATCTTCTTTCATAAAATAAATTGAAAGGAGATTATGATGAATAATAATTGTTTTGATAATAAAATTAAAAAAATTTTAGATTGTGGTAAACAGTGCAATTGTACTCCAATTATTGTAGGTCCAACTGGGCCAACAGGACCACAAGGTCCTGCTAGTATTGCTGTAGGAGTAACTACTACTACTGATCCTGGTACTAATGCTAGTGTTACTAATGTAGGTACTGATGATAACGTTATTTTAAATTTTAATATACCAAGGGGTGAAACAGGTCCAATTGGTCCTCAAGGAATACCTGGAACAGAGGGCCCAACGGGGCCAACAGGGCCAACTGGACCACAAGGTCTTCAAGGAATACAGGGACCAACAGGGCCAACAGGGCCAACAGGACCACAGGGTCTTCAAGGTCTTCAAGGAATACAGGGACCAACAGGGCCAACAGGACCAGCAGGACCACAAGGTCTTCAAGGAATACAGGGACCAACAGGGCCAACAGGACCAGCAGGACCACAAGGTCTTCAAGGTCTTCAAGGAATACAGGGACCAACAGGGCCAACAGGGCCAACAGGGCCAACAGGACCAGCAGGACCACAAGGTCTTCAAGGAATACAGGGACCAACAGGGCCTACCGCTATTGAAACTTATGGTCGTAAATACAATACTAGTACAGATAATATTTCTTTAGAAACTAATATTGCTCAAAATATTCCACTTGGTAATAATGGTCCTACTAACAATATTACAACTGCTACACAAAATACTCTTACAATAACAGAAAATGGAGTTTATTTAGTAGAATATGGTTTTTCTGGAAGTTCAAGTACTAATGCTACATTGACTGTTGAGGTAAATCAAAATGCTAATGCTATAAGTGGTACTTCAATTGTTAAAACTGTAACTGCTAATAACAATACAGACTTTAACAGTAGTACTATTAATTCATTTGCTGTTGGTGACGAAATAGGATTAAGTATTAATTCTTCTACTACTGCTACAATAACACCTGCTAATGGTACTAATGCTTATTTGAATATTGTTAGAATATCTTAAGAAAAAGCATCTCTTCGGAGGTGCTTTTTTCTAGACAAATTATTAGAATTATGTTATCATTAGAGTGTAAAGGAGACTAGATATGAAAAAGAAATTATTGATAGGTAGTTTAGTTGTAGTAGTAATATTATTATGTATATTTTATTTTGTAGTTTTAAAAAATAAGAAGAATAAAGTAGTAACTGAAGGAGTAGAAGTAGTACCTACGATGAACGATAAGATAGATAGTGATAGTACTTGGTGCGGAACTTTTCAGTTAGTATGGAATGATATGATTAATGAAGTAGTGAGACAAGATATTTTATTTAAAGATAATAATGATATGGTTACTAATTTAAATAAAATGGATTTTAATACTTCGATGATATCTGAAGAATATTATTATAAGAAGTATGGTTTTAAGACATTAAGTTTAAAGAAAGAAATTGAACAAGGTATTAAGAATAAATTTAATCAGACAAGTGATATATTAGATAGTTTTAGTTGGAGTCAAGATGAGCTTAGTAATAATGATGATAGATATTTCTTCTATACAATGTTATATAGAGAATTTGAGTATAATAATAAATTTAGTGTTTTAAAGAATGATAAGTTTGGTAATTATGATGATGTTAAATACTTTGGTATTAATAAGAAATCTAATGATAAGGTAAGAGGGCAGATTGAAGTATTATTTTATAATAATAAAGATAATTTTGCTATTAAACTACATACTAAGAATGGTGATGAGGTTATTTTATATAAAAATCCTAAGGGTAGTACTTTTAATGAAATATATGATAATATGATTATAGATAGTAATAGCTATAAAGGTAATAAAAATTTTGAAGATAATGATGAATTTAAGGCTCCTATGATTGATTTTAATGTTAAAAGAAAATATGATGAATTATCTAATAAGATATTTACTTCTAAAGATGGTAAGGAATATGTTATTGATACCGCTATTCAGACAATTAGTTTTTCATTAGATGAAAAAGGTGGTAAGATTAAGAGTGAAGCCGCTACTGACGTGAAGACAACGGCAATGCCTAATATGAATGAGCCTAGATATTTTAATATTGATAATACATTTGCTTTATTCTTAAAAGAAGAGAGTAAAGATAAGCCTTATTTTGCTGCTAGAATAGAGAATATTAAGAAGTATCAATAATAGTAAAGCATAACATTTGTTATGTTTTTTTCTTTGGTAATAATCTTACCGAAGAGTTGACTTTATGTTACCGTGTATATTATAATTAAGACGAGGTGTTTTGTATATGATCGGTAATTATAAAGTGATAACATTATGTGGTTCTACTAGATTTAAAGATTAGTTTTTACAGGTTCAAAAAGAATTAACATTACAGGGAAATATTGTAATTTCAGTAGGATTATTCGGTCATGCTGGAGACTTTGAAGTATGGGAAAATATGAATGAGGGAACTCTTACTAAAACTAAAGAAATGTTAGATGATATGCATAAAAGAAAGATTGATATGGCTGATGAAATTTTTGTTATAAACGTAGGTGGTTATATTGGTGATAGTACTAAGTCTGAGATTGAATATGCTAAAGAACATGATAAAATAGTAAGGTATTTAGAAAACAATTTAAATAGAGATAACATAAATAATGCGATATATTTAGATGAATATAAAAACTATCTAGTTAATTTTTATTGTTGGCCAATGGATAATGCTAAGTCATTTATAAAAAAGAGAAAAGAAATTTTAACTAATAAGTATTCTGATAATTATTTGTTAAAAATAATTTCTGATACTAATAGTTTTGCTAAAGATGTTTTAATGTCAGATACAATAGATTATGGATATTTTAAAATCGAAGTTAATGATGATGAACCTTTATTTATAAATTTAGAATTACATGGAGGCTGGATGTCGGATACTATATATATTGATTCTAAAGGAAGATATATAAGTAAACATTTAATTAAAACTATTTTTGGCAAAGAAACTATTATAGAACTAAAGATAGATGAAGTTGAAAGAATTACCGACGATAATATTTGTAGCTTTGATTATAGATATTATATTTATATGCAATGCTTTTCTGAAAATTTAAATATGATAAGAAATTCTATATTAGGTGATAATAAAAAAATGGTAAAAAAGAGAAGAAAAGGTGATATAGTATAACTTATTAAAAGGAGGTAATAATGCAAGAAATAGAAAATAATAATACTAATAGTATTTTTGAGAATATAAAACATATTGATGAATATAATAATGATTTTTGGTATACGCGTGAATTACAAAAGGTATTAGAATACAAAGATTGAGGAATGATTGAGGAATTTTCAAAATGTAATAGATAAAGCAAAAGAATCTTGTAAAAATTCTAAATCTAATTTAGATGAACAACTTGTTGAAGTCAACAAGTTGTCAAAAAGAAATGATAATGCTGTTGCTAATATACAAGACTATAAATTATCAAGATATATCTGCTATTTGATAGTACAAAATACTGATCCTAAAAAAGAATTCGACGGGTTAGAAAAGTATTATAAATAAATGATTTATTTAAAATAGGTTTTTATCATTTAAATAGATATGAAGAAAAGAGGAAAAAATTATGAATAATAATAATTTAATGGAAACATTTTATTTAGAAACACCATCTTTAGAACGTAAGAATGAAATAATAGATTATATAAATGAATTTGTAGAACATAAATCAGATATTAATGGAACAGGATCGTTGGATAAGATATTAGATGGATATACATTCGAACAAGCACTTGAGAGTTGCCTGAATATGCAATATGAAGAATATGCCAAAAAATTTGGTAGGTGTCAGGGGAAAACCTTTTTATTAATTAGAAAGAATGATAATAAAATAATTGGAACTATAAATGTTAGATGGAATCTGACAGAAAAAGTGAAACAATTTGGGGGGAATATTGGTTATGGAATAAGACCTACTGAAAGAAGAAAGGGATATAACAAGATGAATTTATATCTTGGATTGATTGAAGCAAAAAAGATTGGATTGGATAAAGTGATGTTAGATTGTGATGTAGAAAATCTAGGTTCAAGCAAGACTATGGAGGCGTTAGGTGGAAAATTAGAAAGAACTGAAATTGATCCATATGATGGAATACTAACTAGTGTATATTGGATTAATGTAGATGAATCGCTTGAAAAATATAAAAATGAGTATGTTAATTTTATTGATAAAAGTTATAAAAATAGTACTTATGAAATAATTAAAAGAAAGTAAAAATAATGAATAATGAAAACAAATATTAATTGGTAGTGGGGTTCTAAAAATATTTACATGGATGTCAATATATGGTATGATTATTTCGGGGATAGTAGATATATGTTATTTGTATGTAGGGTAGGAACTATCCGAATTTATGTCTCTTTACATTAATAATGATATCATTAAATGGAAAAAATTCTAATAGTGATATTAGAAGCATGCTTTATAATTTGCAAAAAATTATAGCAATTGGATTTAAAGTGGATAATGAAAGGGCAGTTTAATTTAGAAAATGGGTTAATGAAATAGTAAAAGAATATACTATTAAAGGTTTTGCATCGGATGATGAAAAATTAAAAAATGGTGGTAATAAAGCAAATATTAACTGGTAAGTGGGGAACTATGAAAAAACACTTTTAAACTTTTGAAAATAAAGAGTATTTTTACTAAATGATTTTTATATTTTGGAACATTTAAGTGTATGAATTATAAAAAACTAAAGGAAGGGAGAGTATTGATGGAAGACAATAAATTAATTATATATAAAAATAATGAAGGTAATATTATAGTAGATGCTATTTATAAAGATGAAACTTTATGGTTATCACAAAAAGGAATGTCAAAGGTTTTTGAATGTTCTACAGATAATATAAGTTTACATTTGAAACATATATTTGAAGAAAAAGAATTAGACAAAAAATCAGTTACCGAGAAATGCTCGTTAACTGCCGATGACGGAAAAAACTATAACACAACTATTTATAGTTTAGATGCCATAATTGCAGTAGGATACAGAGTAAATTCTAAAAAAGCAACAGAATTTAGAATATGGGCAACAAAAATATTAAAAGAATATATGATAAAGGGTTTTGCATTAAATGATGAATGTTTTATAAATGGAAATAAATATAATACAAAATATTTTGATGAATTATTAGAACGTATCAAAACAATTAGAGTTAGCGAAAGAATGGCATATCAAAAAATCACTGATTTATTTATTGCAACAGCAGCAGATTACAATCCTAAGGCAGAAGAAGCGTATACTTTCTTTAAAATAGTTCAAAATAAGTTACATTTTGCTATAAGTGGACATACTGCTGCTGAATTAATATATAGTAGAGCAAACTCAGATAAAGAACATATGGGACTAACTAATTGGAAAAATTCTCCTGATGGTTTAATATATAAATATGATGTAATTATTGCAAAGAATTATTTAAACGAAGAAGAAATGAATAATTTGAAAGATTTAACAAATTTATTTTTGGTATTTGCAGAGGATGAAGCAAAACAAAGACATGTTATGACAATGAAGGATTGGATAGATGCAACTGATGATTTATTAAAATTTAGAAGAAAAGAAATATTAAATAATAGTGGTAGTATATCTCATAAAGAAGCCGTAGAAAAAGCAGAAAAAGAATATGAAAAATTTAGAGTTATACAAGATCAAAAATACATTTCTTCAATGGATGAGTTTTATAAAAAGTATTTAAATGAAAATAAATACAATTGAAAAAATTGTGATAATTTAATAAAAATAATTCTTGTTTTGGTGTTAATGAACAACTTGTTGAGAGTAACAAGTTGTCAAGAAAAAATATGTTTTATTAAGTTGGTATAACTGGTTAATAATAATAGTGTCGAAAAAACCGACGGTGATAATTTGAAAAAGACTTTAATTCTAATGTCTTGAATGAATATAAAAAAATATTGAAAATATTAGTAAAATAGTCAAAAATGACTGAAATATGTTAAAATTGTATATGAACTAAGGTGTTTATACGGGATAGTAACTCGTAATGATATAAAGAGGTGCATTATGGAATATAAATTATCAAAATCATCTGAAAAAGATATAAATAGGTTAATTGAATATAAAAACAGAACAATCTATCAATATGCAAAAGATTTATCTAATGAAGAAATTGATAGAATAAATAAGTATGTAACTAGTGAAGTTCCTAGACTAATTAATGATTATTGCAATATAATAGTTGATAATAAAATAGTTGGTTGTATATTATTAACAAACAATGATAATGGTAAATTATTAGATGAAATATATCTTGAAGAAGAATATAGAAATAAAGGTATTGGGACTAAGATTATAATGGATATTTTAGATAATAATGATGTAGTATACTTATGGGTATATAAAGAAAATGAAAAAGCTATATCATTATATAAAAAGCTAGGATTTAATGTTATAGAAGAAACTGAATCTAGATATTATATGAAATATAATAAGTGAAAAAGATAATTCAAATGAATGATAAAAAAAACAAAGATTAATTGGAAATATATAACTTATTGAAAACTTCCTATGAAGTCTTATAAATAAAGTCTTTTAGTCCTATTCCTTTTTACATTTTTTAGATAGAATTTATAAAAAAAATTTAAAAAAGGATGGTAACTACGATTTATTTAAAACTAATATTTCAGGCAAAGGAGATGATAACAATGGCAAAAAATTTAATTATTAGAAGTAGTACTGAAGAATTTATAACATTTAAACTTCAAGAAAAAGATAAAGGCATTCAAATTAGATATGAAAATGAGACTTTATGGATGACACAAAAAGCTATGGCAGAATTATTCGATGTTGAACAACCTGCAATAGCAAAGCATCTTATAAATATATATAATGAAAAGGAGTTAGACAAAGATTCAACTTATTCCAAAATGGAATTAGTTCAAAAAGAGGGAAATAGAAGTGTTAAGAGAAATGTTGAATTTTATAATTTAGATGCCATAATATCAGTTGGATATAGAGTAAATTCGTTAAGAGCGACACAATTTAGAAGATGGGCGACGAATATACTTAAAACATTTACGATTCAAGGATATGTATTAGATAAAGAAAGAATGAAAAATGGTTCATTTATTGATAAAGATTATTTTGAAAAGTTATTAGAAGAAATCCGAGAAATTAGGTTATCTGAAAGAAGATTTTATCAAAAAGTAACTGACATTTATGCTACAAGTATAGATTATGATCCTAAATCTCCTATATCAATCGATTTCTTTAAAAAGGTTCAAAATAAAATGCACTTTGCGGTATCACATCAGACAGCTGCTGAAATTATATATAATAGAGCAAATTCAGAAAAGGAACATATGGGACTGACTTCTTGGAAAAAATCTCCTAATGGAAAAATAATGGAATCCGATGTTATAATTGCTAAAAATTATTTAAATAAAGAAGAATTAAGTGATTTAGAGGGGATTGTTAGTGCATTTTTAGAAATTGCTGAAAATAGGGCGAGAAGACATATTCCAATGACGATGGAAGACTGGTCATCTAGAATAGATAAGTTTTTGCTTGCAGATGATAGGGATATATTAAAAGATGCTGGAAAAATATCACATGAAATAGCTTATGATAAAGCATTAACAGAATTTGAAAAATATAGAATAAAACAAGATAAATTATATAAATCAGATTTTGATTTATTAATAGAAGAAACAAACAAATAATAAAATGAAAGGGGGATTAGAAATATGCTTAATTTAGAAAAAGTAAAAGAAGAATTAAATAAATGGAATTTTAGTTATAAAAATAATATTGTACCTGGACATAGTACCTATAAAGTAAAATGGGTTTTACCAGCAGGCCCAGTAATTGTAATTGCGTCAGAAAGAGCAACATCATACTTATTTGGGTTTGATGAAAAAGGAATTCATATTTTTCCGGTAGAAGGCAACTGGAATATATTAGATTGCTGCTTAATAGAATGGAAAAACATCACAAAATTTGAAATGAAAAAAGGTATTTTACTTGAAAATACTATGAATATTACGACTAATGAAATGAAAGTATCATTAAAAATAAATAAAATGGTTGCAGGTAATCTCTGGGTTAAAGAAAATATAAAAGAATTAGAAAAATTAAATTATTATAAAAAATAGTTATAAAAAAGTGTAAAAAAGTTTTTACTAAAAGGGAAGTGAAATTTTATGGATATGTATCAAAAGAGAAAAATGAGAAAAGAAAATAGAGAGGAAAATAGTAAAAAACAAGATAATTTACAACAAGTAAACATAAATTGGTACCCTGGCCATATGGCTAAGACTAAAAGGGAGATAAAAGAAAAGATAGATTTAATAGATATTGTATTTGAAGTAGTAGATGCTAGAATACCATATTCTTCTAAGAATAAAGAGATTGAAGAAATGACTAAAGGTAAACCTAGAGTTATTGTTATGACTAAGATTGATTTATGTGATAATGTTAAGACCAATAAATGGATTAAATATTATGAAGACAGGGATTATATTGTAGTACCTATAGATCTAATTAATAATCCTAATACTAAGATTATATTTGATAAGATTAAACCTTTAATTGATGAAATTAATAATAAGAGAATTAGTAAGGGATTAAAACCTAGAAGAGCTAGAATACTAGTAATGGGTGTTCCTAATGCTGGTAAATCTACTTTAATAAATAGACTAGTAGGTAAGAAGAGTACTAATGTAGGTAATAGACCTGGTGTTACTAAAACCCTAGAATGGATTAGAATTAATGATAAAGTTGAATTATTAGATACTCCAGGTATATTATGGCCTAAGTTAGATGATGAAGAGGTAGCTCATAATTTAGCTAGTATGACTGCGATTAAAGAAGAAGTATTAGATTGTGAAGATATTGCTATATATATTATAAATAAAATATTATCTGATTATCCAGATAATATTAAAGATAGATATAATATTACTAATACTGGTGATATTGTAGATATTCTTGATCAGATAGGTAAAAAAATAGGAGCTTTTAGAAATAATGAAACGGATTATGATAGAGTTTATAAAAGAGTTATAAAAGATTTGCAAGATGGTTATTTAGGTAAAGTGACTTTTGATGATATAAAATAAGAGTATAGATTTTGTTCTATACTCTCTTTATTTAATAATGTTACCAAGTATTCCATATGATATAATACTCATAATGATACTAGCAAGAATTATTCCTAGCATGATATAAAGAAATGATTTCTTTTTATTCATATTAAGTAGTACGGCAAGACCTGCTCCTGTCCAAGCTCCAGTTCCTGGAAGGGGAATACCTACGAATAACATAAGACCAATATAACCATATTTTTCTATTTGATCTTTTTTTGATAAGATTTTATTTTCTATTTTATTAACAAACTTTGTAGTAGCTTTGAATTTTTTTAACCAATTTAAAACTTTTTCTAAAAATAATAAAACAATTGGAATAGGCAAAGTATTTCCTATTATACTTATAATATAACCAGGTAAAAAGTCTAGTTTAAGTAGTGATGCTGCGAGTAATCCTCCTCTTAATTCTAATAAAGGAAGCATAGATATAATAAAGACTACTACTTCTTTTCCTAATCCATTAAATAAATTAATTAAACTTTCTACTAAATTTTCCATATAATTATCCTCCACTTCTAAATTATATCAAAATATAAATAATAAGTAAATTATATTTAGTATATTTTACATTACTTAATTGCTTTTTACTATAAATTATTGTATAATCAATATGAAAGGAATATTTATGATGTATAAATTAAAAAAACAATTGCCAAATATTATAACTTTATCAAGAATTATTTCCTTAGTAGTAGGTTTTATTCTTTTTATGAAGGGTAATACTATCTTATCACTAATATTTTATATTTATGGGGCTATATCTGATTCGATAGATGGTTATTTTGCTAGAAAGTTAAATGCTTATACTAAGTTTGGTCAGTATTTAGATGCTATTAGTGATAAGTTATATTTCTTATCATTAATAATTATATTACTGGTAAATAAAAAATATTTAATTATATTACCTATGATAATGGAACTTATAATATCTATAATTAATTATCTAATGTTAAAGAAAAATAAAAAGGTATTTACTGAGAGGGTAGGTAAATTTAAAACTACATTACTTATTATAACTTTAATAGCGGCTCTTTTATCAATTGAGATAAAGATATTTAATTATTTATATATAATATTTTTAGTATTAACAACATATTTTCATATTGAAACAATATGTGCTTATATTAATCAATTACATGGTAAGAGTAAAGAGAATATAGTTAGTTTTAAAGGTAAAAAGATTAGTGAGAGAATTAAATTATTATTAGATGAATTTATGCAGTATATAAAAAATCCAATAAAAATAATAAAATAGGAGGAAGATTATGATAGATATAAATTTAATTAGGACAAATAGAGATTTAGTAAAAGAAAATATTAAGAAGAAATTTCAAGATAAAAAACTTCCGTTAGTGGATGAAATATATGATATGGATATTAAGTATCGTAGGATTAAGACTGAAGCTGATGATGCAAGAAATAAAGTAAATAATTTGAGTAAAGAGATTGGCTCATTAATGAGAGATAAGAAAATTGATGAGGCTAATAAAATTAAAGAAGAGGTATCTATTATTAAGAATAGTATACCAGATCTTGAAAAGGAAGAAGAAGTTCTTGAAAATGAAATAAAAGAAAGAATGATGAAGATACCTAATATTATTGATAGTTCTGTTCCAATAGGAGAAGATGATTCTAAGAATGTTGAAATTGAGAAATTTGGAGAACCATTTGTGCCAGAGTATGAAATACCATATCATGCTGATATTATGAATAGATTAAATGGATTAGATAAAGATTCTGCTGGTAGAACTAGTGGTAATGGCTTCTACTACTTGATGGGAGATATTGCTAGATTAAGTACGGCAATGCTTAATTATGCTAGAGATTATATGATAGATAAGAATTTTATTTATTGTATTCCTCCTTTTATGATTAGAAGTGATGTGGTAAGTGGTGTTATGTCTTTTGAAGAGATGGATGCTATGATGTATAAGATAGAAGGAGAAGATTTATTCTTAATTGGTACTAGTGAACATTCTATGATTGGTAGATTTAAGGGGCAATTACTAAAGGAAAGTGAACTTCCTATTACAATGACTTCTTATTCTCCTTGTTTTAGAAAAGAGGTAGGGGCTCATGGTATTGAGGAAAGAGGAATTTATAGAGTACATCAATTTGAAAAGCAAGAGATGATCGTTCTATGTAAACCTGAAGAATCTATGGATTGGTATAATAAGATGTGGAAATATACAGTAGAGATATTTAGAAATATGAATATTCCGGTTAGAACACTAGAATGTTGTTCTGGTGACTTAGCAGATCTTAAAGTTAAATCTTGTGATGTAGAGGCTTGGAGTCCTAGACAAAAGAAATATTTTGAAGTTGGATCATGTTCTACACTAGGAGATGCTCAAGCTAGAAGACTATCTATTAGAGTTAAAGGTGAAAATGGTAACTATTATCCTCATACTTTAAATAATACTGTACTTGCTAGTACTAGGGCACTTATTGCACTTATTGAAAATAATTATAATGAAGATGGTAGTATTAATATACCTGAAGTATTAAGACCTTATATGGGTAATAAAGAAATGATTGGGGTAAAAAAATAAATGAAATTTGGTGATAGATATATTAAATTTATGAAAGATAGATATGGGATAGATGAGTTATATAAATTTCTTCTCTTGATATGTTTTGTTTTAATTGTTATTAATACTTTTATTAGTAATAATATTATTAGATTATTTGAGGTATTACTTATTGTTATTATATTTTATAGATATATGTCTAAGAATATTAAATTAAGAAAGAAAGAGAATGATAAGTATTTAGAAATTAAAGATAAAATTATTAAATTATTTGATTATAATAAGAAGAAATATAAAGATAGAAATACGCATATGTATAAGAAATGTCCTAAATGTAAACAAAAAATTAGATTACCTTTAAAGAAGGGTGAACATACTGTTAAGTGTCCTAATTGTGGTAATAGATTTGATGTTGCTTGTCATAAAGATGGGAAAATTAAAGTAGAAATTATTAAATAATTATTAGATACACTCTAAGCCTAGGTCTTAGAGTGTTCTTTTTAGCTTATAATCTAAAAAGAAATATCAACCATATTTATTATATATGGGTAAAAAATAAATAAAAATATTTCTTCAAAGTACTTGAAAAAATAATGTTTTTATAGTATATTTATTTATAGAGTATGGAGAGTGTGATAGATGAAAAATAAAATTAATAAGTTTATTCATAGCAAGTATTTATTAATATCGTTAATTGTACTATTGATTTTATTAGTTATAGCTACTGGTACCTATGCTTGGTTTACTTGGCGAAGTACTAGCAATACATCTCTTACTATGAATATTGGTAAACTTGCAGATGTAACTTTTAATAGTGGCAATGATATATCTACTAGTACATTAGCTCCAGTATATAATTATACTGATGGAGAAAAAACTACTTTTAGTATTAATAATAAAGATACAACAGGAGCTTCACTTGATTATAATATAAAGTTAAATATAACTTCGATAGCTAGTGAGTTAAAAAGTAGTGACTTAAAGTATGTATTATTAAAAGACAATACTATAGTAAAAGAAGGAGATTTTAGTACTATGGTTGTAGGTACTAACACAATATATAGTGATTCTATATCATCTAGTGGTACTATTAATTTCACTTTCTATTTATATATAGATGGTAATAGTGAAAATAATTTAAATATGATAAATAAATCATTAGTGGGTAGTATAGTAGTAGAGGCTCAAGAGACATCGTTTGAAATATTTGCTGATTACATTGAAAATACACTATATAATAATGATAATTATGAAACCATAACAAATAATGGTATTGATTATGAATACAATACTGTAAATAGTTTAATGTATGATAATTATGGTAGTATCAGATATTATGGAGCAAATCCAAATAACTATGTATACTTTAATTGTGATGATTATTCTAATCAATCAGCATCAACTTGTGAAATATGGAGAATATTAGGATCTTTTTTTACACCTTCGGGTGGTAATCAAGTAAGAATTATAAGGAATAATGTTATAAATAACTTTAAATGGGATAGCTTAGCTAATGAAGGCGGTTGGCCTGATGCAGGTTTACATCATGCTTTAAATTATGATTATATAAATAAGAATAGCGGAGCTTGCAGTTTTGCTTCAACTCAGACATGTGATTTTTCTAGTACAGGCTTAAAAAACGATGCTACAAGAAATGCAATTTCTGATTTTGAATGGTTAATAAATCCAATTACTACAGAATTAATTTCTGCTTATCCAAATGACATTTATGAAAATGAAATAAACTCAGGAACTACAACATGGACAGGTCGGGTTGGAATAATGTATTTATCAGATTATGCATATGCTACAGATCTTTCAAAGTGTTCAAATGTTATAGCAGATTATTCTAACTCCAGTTGTAGTAGTAATAATTGGTTAAAGAGTAGTTCGGATGAATGGACAATTTCAAATTATAATAATAACTATGAACAAATATATTATATAGGTACAGATGGTTCTATTAATACTGATAATTTTTTAATAGAACATAATTTTAGACCAACATTATATTTAAAGTCAGAGCAAACATTTCAAGGCGGAACGGGTACTTTAGCAGATCCATATCAATTGGTAATTAGGTAAAATAAAAAAAAGAAAGAAAAGAGGTAATTAAAATGAATGAAGAAGAAATGATGAGAATGAAAAAAATTGAAAAAAGGGAAAAAACGGATACTATACTTGCATATATACTTATTGTTATTTTGATAGTTTGCTTAGGTGTTATTTTGTTTTTAAAGTTTGTAAAGAAAGAAGACACTAAACCTGAAGAACATAATCCTACTTATATTAGTATTAATGAGATTGTTACTAAATTTAATGGTAGTACTTTAATTAGTAAATATAATAATGATGGAGTTAAGCTTGTTGCTAGTAAATCTGATAATACTATAGTTATTACTTATACTAAGGATAATAATAATACTGCTATTACTATTCCTCAAATGAGTAATGAATTAGAAATAACTCTTAATAGTGATAATGAAGAACTTTATATGGATATTTATAAAGAACTTGCTAATATTGTATGTACTTATTATGGTAATAGTGAAGATAATTGTAGGACTACGATTGATAAAATTAAAAGTGATACTCAGGGTATAAGATTTGTTACTAATGGTGATAATAAGTATGTATATATTGATATTACTAAAGGTGTAGATGTTAATGCTAGTACTAATACTTATACTGAAGAAACTAAGGTTAGTTTAGATAATGTTAGTTATGTGTTAAATATTAGTGATACTGAAATTAAAAATATTGTTGTTGATAATGGTGATACCGCTATTAAAGTATCTGGTGGTATTAAAAATTTAAGTACTGAAGGTGTGTTATCTATTATTGTTAAGTTATATGACAATGATGGTAAAGTTGTAGGAGAAGATAAGAAAGAGTATACTGCTGATAAGGCTTTAAATGGTGAAGATACTTTTGAATTTAGTTTTGCTTATAATGATACTTTGAAAAAAGATAATGTTAAAGATTATAGTATTAATGTTGTTAGATAGGAGATAATATGAGTACACATATTGAAAGTAAATTAGAAGATATTTCTAGTGTAGTTCTTATGCCTGGGGATCCTAAGAGATGTGAGTATATTGCTCGAAAGTTTTTAGCTAATTCTAAAATTGTTAATAATGTTCGAGGTATGACTGCTTATACAGGCTTTTATAAAAGTAAAAAAATTACTGTTTTTCCATCTGGTATGGGATGTCCTAGTATGGGTATATATTCTTATGAATTATTTAAAGAATATAATGTTGATACTATTATTAGAATTGGTACGATGGGTGGTTATACTGACTTAAAATTAAAAGATATTGTATTAGTAGATAATTCTATTACTAATTCTAATTATGGTAAATATTTATGTAATTATCCTAATATAAATATTAATGGTGATATGGAACTTAATAATATTATTTTGAATACTTCTAAAGAATTAGGTTTAAATATATATAATGGTAATATTTATTCTTCAGATGTATTTTATGAACAAAATAATGATTTTAAAGATAAAGTTGCTAAATATAATGTGCTTGGTGTAGAAATGGAATCTTTTGCATTATTTACTAATGCAAAACTATTAAATAAGAAAGCTGCCACTCTTCTTATGGTAAGCGATAGTTTTATTTATCCAGATAAATTATCTAGCCTAGAAAGAGAACAAGGACTTGATAATTTAATTACATTAGCGTTAGAGACAAGTTTAAAATTATAAAACTAGGGTATACTATAGGGGAGAGGTGATTATAATGAATTTTGAAACAATTAATATGGGGGGATATAACCTCCATTTAATTAAAACTAATAAGTTTAAGACGATAACTATAGATGTAGATTTTTATAGGAATATTAAGAAAGAAGAAATTACTGAGAGAAATTTACTTAAGATGGTATTATTAGATTCTAGTAATAATTATAAGACGGAAAGAAATCTTATTGTTGAAAGTGAGAATTTATATGATATTAAGGTATCATCTAGTATATCAAGAATTGGTAATTTTAGTAACTTATCTTTTCAAACTAAATTTTTGAATGAGAAGTATACTGAGAAAGATATGAATAAGGAATCTATCATCTTTTTTCTTGATTTGATATTTAATCCTTATGTTAAAGATAATACTTTTGTTAGTATTGATAATCAAAAAAATAGATTAAGACAAGATATTCTTAGTATTAAAGATAATAAGATTAGATATTCTATTCTTAAATTAATGGAAAAGATGAAAGATAAACCTTATTCTTATAATACTTTTGGTTATCTTGAAGATATAGATAATATTACTGGTAAAAGCTTATATGAATATTATAAGAAAGTATTAAAAGAAGATAAGATTGATATTTTTGTATTAGGAGATTTTCAATCTAATGATATTAAAGAAATATTTAAAGAATACTTTAAAATAGATACTTTTAAGAAAGAAGATAAGAAAGTACTAGTAAAAGAATTAGTTCCTAGAAAGAGAATTGTTAGATACCGTGAATATGATACGGTAAAGCAGTCACAATTATTATTACTTGCTAGTTTAAATGGTCTTACTGATTATGAAAGGCAATATGTTATAAAATTATATAATGAGTTACTTGGAGGTAATTCTAATTCAATATTATTTAATACTGTAAGAGAAACGAATAGTTACTGCTACTACATTAATTCTTCAGTTAAGGCTTATGATAATATTTTGATTATTAATTCAGGAGTAGAGGCTAAGAATATTGATAAGAGTATTAAGTTAATAAAGAAATGTTTAAAGGATGTAAGTTTAGGTAAGTTTTCTCTTGATGACTTAGATTCTTGTAAGAATACTATTATATCCGCTATTAAGTCTAATAGAGATAATCCTATTACGGCTATTAATACATACTTTTCTAAAGTACTTGTAGGTAGTGATAGTGATGAAGAGAGAATAGAGAAGTTTAGTAAAGTTACTAAAGAAGACATTATTAAAGTTAGTAAAAAGATTAGTCTTCATACTGTTTTAACACTGGAACCTAAGGAGGAAGAGCATGGAGAAGATTAGAATTAAGAATCTTGAAGAAGATGTTTACTATGAAAAATTAGATAATGGTTTAGAAGTATACTTATATACTAAAGATGATATTTATACTAATTATGTTACTTTTACAACAAAGTATGGTTCTGTATATAATGATTTTGTTCCAATAGGTGAATCTAAAATTAGGTCTTTTCCTAAAGGCATAGCTCATTTTCTAGAACATAAAGTTTTTACGGAAAAAGAAGATCCTCAACCAATGGAATTTTTTGCTAAATCTGGTTCTTTATGTAATGCTTATACTACTTTTAGAAATACTTCATACTTATTTTATGCTACGAAAGATTTAAAAGAGAATATTGAGTATTTACTTAATTATGTACAAAATATTTACTTAACTGAAGAAGATGTTGAAAAAGAAAAGGGTATTATTAGTGAAGAGATTCATATGTATGAGGATAGACCGGGAGATGTGTTATTTGAGAAGGTAAGATTAAATACACTTAATTCTAGTCCATATCGTAATAGTATTATTGGTACTGTTAAAGATATTGAAAGTATTACTAAAGAGGACTTAGAGACTTGTTATTATACTTTTTATAATCCTTCTAATATGTTTATTGTAGTTACGGGAAGTTTTGATCCGGAAGAAATAATGTCTTTAATTAGAGAAAATCAAAGTAAGAAGAATTTTAAAATAGAAGATAATATTAAAGTTAAGGAATTTAAAGAAGAAGATAAGGTATTTAAAGAAAAAGAAATTATTAAGATGAATACTAATATTCCTAAGATTGCGTATACTTTAAAGATTCCTCTTAAGGATATTAAATTAACTAGAAGACAGTTACATTTATATATGTATGTTTTATTTACTACTTTATTTGATGAGACTAGTTTATTTGATGAAGAATTAAAAAAAGATGGTATTATTAATAATACTACTTATGTTAGTTTATTAAATACTAATACGCATTTACTTATATCTTTAGTTAATGAAACTAATAAATATGAAGAATTCTTAGAGAGATTAAAAGATAAACTAAATAATATGGAAATTAATGAGAAGGACTTTAAGAGAAAGAAAAAGGTATTAATTAGTAATGAGATATTTGCTTATGAGAATGTAGAAAATATTAATGATATTATTATGGATAATATTATTTATAATAATGAGTTAGAAGATGATCCAATTGGTATTATTAAAGAATTAAATATGGAGACATTACTTAAGTTAATTAAGAAGATTGATATTAGTAATGCTAGTGAGGTAATTGTAAAGAAATAGGGGTAATTTTTGAAGTTGTAAAATAAAAGTAGACATAAAAGGAATGTGTCTACTTTTTTGATA
>OLNE01000370.1_pt1 | contig 45451 bp, 47 predicted proteins | sample 1672431 | NCBI WGS metagenome assembly OLNE01 (sample SAMEA3136685, study PRJEB25190) | human gut metagenome | reverse complement strand
CGTCGGAAGAAGAAATTAAGGCGAGCATTTTGCTTTTGACAAAGCTGATGCAGGCACACTATAGCAAACCGGTGATCCTTCTGATCGACGAGTACGACGTACCTATCGCCAAAGCCAGCGCCAACGGGTATTATGACGAGATGCTGGATGTGATGAAGGGCATTTTGCAGGCACTGAAAGACAATGGTGCCCTGCGCTTTGCGGTCATTACGGGCTGTCTGCGCATCGCGAAAGAGAGCATTTTTACCGGGACAAATAATTTCGTCTCGGATACGATCTCTTCCTCCCATCTGAATGAATACTTCGGTTTCACGCAGGAAGAAGTAGATCAGATTCTGATCGATGCAGACCAAACGGACCACGCCGAAGATGTGAAAGCTTGGTATGATGGCTATCACTTCGGGGAGTTGGACGTTTACTGCCCTTGGGACGTGATGAACTATCTGCGGGATTTGCAGAAGAATCCAAAAACCAAGCCGGCGAGTTACTGGAAAAATACCAGTGATAACGCGATTATCCGCTCGTTCATCGACTACACCAATGCAAAAATTTCTCAAAAGCTGGAGACCCTTCTAGATGGCGGCTATATTGTTCAACAGATCGAAGAGAATTTGACCTACGACTATCTTCACTCCTCCGAGGAAAATCTGTGGAGCATCTTATACTTCACGGGTTACCTGACCCAGGTTCGGGAAGAAGATCTTCCTGAGACGTTATCGGAGGAAGAAACAGCGCTGATGATCCCGAACGCCGAGATCCGGCAGATTTTTGCGACTACGGTCAAAAAATGGTTTAGTGATAGCGCCCAGGGGTGGAACCGGGCCGCTTTGTTCCGGGCCATGTGGTCTGGTGACGCGGAAACTCTGACGGATGAGATCAACGACCTTCTCTACAAGACCATCAGTTACCATGATTACAAAGAGGACTTTTATCATGCGTTTTTGGCCGGTATTTTGGCAGGCACTGGCTGTGCCGTGAAATCAAACCGGGAGCATGGTGAGGGGCGCAGCGACGTTGTTGTATACAACATGGAAAAACGTCAAGTGGCCATCTTTGAAGCAAAGTATGCCAAGACGCTGGATGGTCTGGAGGCAAGCTGCGAGGCAGCTTTGCGGCAGATCGAGGACCGGCAGTATGCGAAAGACTTTGCAGATGACTATGATGATATCCTGTGCTATGGCATTGCATTTTATAAGAAGCGGTGCTTGGTCCGAACGATGCAGGGAGGTGCCTTGTGAGAAAAATAAAAATTACGGTTAAACGCATGGCTTGCTATGCGGATTTGATGGCAGAGTACGAAAACCCCATCGAACACGCCTGTGATATGACGTTGGGGCAAGTGTTTTATGCCGAGGGCTGGAAACGGCCGGAGGGGTTCTGTGAGAGTGCTTGGGAGTCGCTTTCGCCATTTGTGATGACCTTGGCCCATGGCGGGGAGAACTTTTATGATGGGTGGATGAAAAATCCAAAGTCTGCGATGCTGTCCTGTAACGATGGGTTTCGGCCGGTGAGTTTTTTGATAGAAGTGGTGGGAGAGACAGCGCATGGAAGGGAGTCGTAGAAGAACACGGAGAAGATTATGAAAAAGTCTTTACATTACAGCAAAGTGATGTAAAATAGTACAAAAGCCCCGCATTTGCGGGGATGAACCGTAATGAAAAATGGTACGGTACGATATCTCTATTATTGCCCCACCTATGTGGGGATGCACAGAAATGATGGGAGTAGAGTATGGAGAGCAATAGCATTAGCCTAAAAGATGTTTGGGCGAAAACAGACCCATTTCAATCCATCCTTACTCATTCGACCTTATCTGGCCTTATCGCGCAGGTTATATGGAATCAGATGCCGGAAGGAGTGCGAGAGGAACTGGCGCAGTTTCTGTCCTGTACACAGGAACAGGTGAAAGCATGGCTTGGCTATTTGGTTTCCCTTCATGACATTGGAAAGGTGGAGGAATTATTCCAATGGCAATGGCCGACAATGCGAGCATGGATCGAACAGGCCGGGAAAAAACCAGAGTTTGCGGATACAAAGGTCCGGCATGAACGGACGACGGTAGCGGCGCTGAATGAGCGGATTTGGAAGGAGCTGGGGGCGGAGAAAAGCTTGCGCTCGTTTTATGCGGGAGTGTTAGGGGCGCACCACCAGGGGAAAGATGGAAAAGGCGGCAGCAAACATACGAAAAACAGTTCGTTTTGGAACGGGCTGCAAGCCGAGCTGGAAGAGACCATGCGGCATCTTTTTTTGAAAACGGAGGTCGTATCTTTCCCGCCGCTTGAAAAGCCCCAGAAGGGACCCGCCGGGGCTTTGCTGCTGGGCCTGACGATTTTGTCTGACTGGATCGCATCCGGTGACCTTTTTGCGGACGCGGAGACGTGGTTCGACCCAGAAAAAACTTGGGCAGAGGCAGAACAGAAAGTAGAACGGTTCCTGGAGGACAGCGGACTATGTAGCCCGGACGTTGACTTTGGGCGGGAGTTTAGCGAAGTTTGGCCCAACATCCCACGAGGTGGCCTGCGGGGGTTACAGGAGGACATTGAGGCCCTGTTTGCAGAAACAGAGGAGCGCATCTCTGTGGTGCTGATCGAAGCGCCGATGGGAGAAGGCAAGACGGAGGCTGGTATCTATGCGGCCCTGCAAATGGCGCGGCAGTGGAAGAAACACGGGTTTTACGTCGGTCTCCCTACGTCTGCGACGTCGAACCAGATGGTCGGCCGAATGAGAGAGTTTCTTGCACTCCACGATTTGGAAGATACGGTCCGCCTACTGCACAGCATGGCGTGGCTGGTGGACGAGGATTTTCCAGAGATGCAGTTCGACACGGAAGAGAAAGCCTATGCGGCCCGCTGGCTGTTGCCAGTGCGCCGGGGGTTGCTGGCCCCGTATGCCGTTGGGACGGTCGATCAGGCGATGATGGCGGTGCTGATGGTGAAGTACGGCGTGCTTCGCCTGCTGGGGCTGGCACAGAAAACATTTGTGATCGACGAGCTGCACTCTTACGATGTTTATATGTCAGAGTTGATCGAACGCCTGCTGGAATGGTGCAAAGCGTTGGAAATTCCTGTGGTCATGCTCTCTGCGACGCTGCCGCCGGAGAAAAAAGCACAGATGCTATCACCGTATATAACGGAAGAACTCCCGCAGGACTACCCGGCGATCACTGCCATTACGGAGGATGGACGGGCTGTTGTGCGTAAGATTGGCAGAACGGAAAAACATTCTGTCGTGTCGGTTTCTCTTTGCCCGATCTTACAAGACCCGGAACAGATCGCCCGGAAGGCTGCGGAACTGGTGCAGGACGGCGGCTGTCTGTGTGTACTGCTCAATGTAGTCGATCAGGCACAAACTGTGTACCAAGCCCTGAAGCAGATGGGCTTTGACGGAGAGACTCTGCTGTTTCACGCCGGATTTCCGGCGGAATGGCGGCAGGAGATCGAGGCGCAGTGCATCCGTTGGTTTGGGAAAGACAAAAGCCATCGTCCGAAGAAAGCGATTTTAGTAGCCACCCAGGTGGTGGAGCAGTCCTTGGATGTGGACTTTGACGCTATGATGACAGCTGTGGCTCCCATCGACCTGCTGCTCCAGCGCGTGGGACGGGTATTCCGACATGAGGATACCCCACGACCGCCGCAGTTTCAGGCCCCGACGCTCTGTGTATTGACACCTCGGGACTCAGAAAACTATCATGACGTATACCCGCCCTGCCTGAGAAACCAGAGTATCCATCTGCTGCAAGATCGAACAGTCATTCGTATCCCAGACGATATGCCCCAGCTGGTGGCGGATGGCTACGACATGACGGCGGCCCCGCCAGAAGAACTGGAACACTGGATGGAGCATTTGATGGAGAATGAGGCGATGTCCAGCGCCAGCACACAGTATCTCATCCGTTCCCCGGGAAAAGGATTTTCTCCCATGAAAACACCTGAGTCGATCCAATTTGATGATTTGGAACAGAGTGGTTTCCTCTCCGCAAAGACAAGACTGGGACCGCCGACAAAACGGATCGTCCTGTTAGAAGAGGAGGCGTTCCGTCAGCTGGCTGAGCGAGCCAAGAAGGTGGAGGGGATTCGTATCCTGGACAACCTCTCTAAGAACGAAGAAAAAGACCTGCTGAAACAGAGTGTTTCGATCCCGGAGAAGAAACTGGAAGGGAAGCGATCTTCGACGGAGGTACTCTATGGTCGGAAACGCCTGGAGGGGCTATTGGTTCTTCGCGGGGAACAGAAAGACGGTACGATATTCTATCACAATATGAAGCTGGATCACGAGTTAGGGATCCGATTTCAATCATGAGGAGGGAGCGTATGGGAGCATCTTTTGACATTTTAACAAAGCCTTGGGTCCCCGTGCTCGATGCAGCAGGGCAGAAGACGGAGCTGGGTCTGCTGGAGACGCTGGAACGCGCCCACGAATTGCAGGCGATCCAAACGGCCTCGCCGATGGAGGAGTACAGCGTCTATCGGTTTTTGATTGTGTTTCTGATGGATGCCCTTCGTCCGGAGGATGGGGAGGAAGACATAGGCGGTCTTTTGGAAGCAGAACAGTTCGACATGGAAGCAATCCAAGACTATCTGACGCAGTGTCGGAAGGAGGGCGTCAGCTTTGACTTGTTTGATGCGGAGCGGCCCTTTTTGCAGACGACCTATGTGGAAGCCTGGGACCGAGAGGCAAAGCCGGTTTCGACCCTGGACTATACCATTCCCAACGGCAACAACCACATCCACTTTGACCACCGGCGAAACGAGATCAGCTACACGCCGGGAAAAGCCCTGCGGATGCTGCTGACCGCCCAGAACTTCTGTACGGCCGGGGCGCAGGGATATCCCTCCAATGTCAACGGGGCGCCGCCTTGGTTTGCCCTGATCCAGGGTAAAACCTTGTTTCAGACGCTGGTTCTGGGCATGATCGGGACCGATGAAATTTTGTTGCCCTTTGATGAGCCGACCGTCCTTTGGAGAAACAAGAAAGAGATCACAGCCAAACAGGAGGTGGCCAAAACCTCTTGGCTATATGGGATGCTCTTCCCGGCCAGACGCATCCATCTGCTGCCGAATGAGACAGGAGAGCGGGTGTCAGAAGTTTATCTGAGCCAAGGACTCAACTATGTCGTCCCAAACGTATGGAAGGACCCACATGTGCCCTATCGGACAACGGACAAGGGTAGGTTCAACTGGAAACCAAACGACGACGAAACCATTTGGCGAAATTTGACCTATTTGCTAGACGAGAAAGATACGCCGCAAATCGTAGAACAAAGAAAACATTTAAACCTGGACGAAGAAACGATCCATCTGGTGCTTTATGGGGTCCAGACCAACAAGGCAAGCTACCTCCGCCAGCAGCGGCATGACCTGCGGCTGCCGGTGCAGCTGATCGGGAATGAGCCGGCCGAGCGGTTCATCCATCGATATATCGAACGGGCGGAACAACTGGGCAAGGCGCTGTATCGTTCCCTGAACCAGGAGGAAATTTCCAAGGAGACCAGGGTCGAGGCCCAACAGCGGTTTTATGGCGTGTGTGAGCAGATCCTTTGGGCCCTTTTGGATACGATCAGTCAGCCGGGTGTCGATTTGAACGAACTCTTCCAGCAGAAGCGGGAAGAGATGATCCGGGAGGTCCTGGCACAGGCGGACCGGGTGCTGGAGGATCAGACGCTTCGCGGGCGGACGATCCTGGCGTCCGGTGAGAAATGGAAGAGCCTTTGGAAAGAATGCGAAAAAATTCGGAAGGAGGATGCGAGATGAAACGAGACGATGTCCTTGACTTTTTTACGCAGCTGGACCGGCTGCCCAAGGGAGACAGGACAGCCTTGAAACGGGAAGCCGGCACGATGCTGCATGAGGCAGATGGCCGGGCAATCCAGGCGTTTTACAAGTGTATGCTCCCCACCATACCAGAACGGTATGACGACCGCTTTTTTGCTGTGGCTTGTCTGTATTGTCTGTGGGGTGAGGATACCAAAAATCGCTTGCCCATGGAGCAAATTTTCTATCAGCTGGGGAAGGATACGCAAATTTCTGCCAGCACAGAGCATCGGCTGGTGGGAATTTTGGACCTGACTTGGGGGGAAGATGGATTCCTGCTGGGGAAATTGGCTCGGCTCATCAAGCTGGCCAAATCGAAGAATTATGCCGTAGACTGCGCGGCCCTGCTGATCGACCTGATCTACTGGAACGGGCTGAAACAAACCGTGCAGCTCCGATGGGCGCGTTCCCTTTACATGAGACAACAGCGCGAAGATGCGAACACAAAAGAAGGAGAATAAGTCATGCTCTATGAAATTCACATGCTGAAAAACTACCCCCCGACGAACCTGAACCGGGACGACTCCGGGGCACCAAAATCCTGTCAGTTCGGGGGCACGAACCGAGGAAGGATCTCCAGCCAGTGCCTGAAGAGAAGCTGGCGGACCTCTCCTCTGCTGGCCCAGGCCATTGGTACAGAACACCTGGGGACCCGCACCCGGCGGCTGCCGGACCTGGTGGCGGAAAAACTGGAAGAGATGGGGGTCTCCCAGGAGGATATCCAAGAACTGTTACCCAAACTCAGCGGCTTTGGCAACAAGGACGGCAAAGAGAACAAAGAGGGAAATTATACCGCCCAGGTCATCTTCTATGCGCCGGAGGATATTCAGGCTGTTGCGGATGTCGTGAAGGAGAAGCTGGATGCCTGCGAGACGCTCAAGCAGGTCAAAGCGCTGAAAGCAAAGGACTTGCAGGAGGCAGTCAAGGGAGCAGAGGTCCGACCGGTCACCTTGGACATGGCGCTCTTTGGCCGCATGGTCACCTCCAATGCATTCCGGGATGTGGAGGCCTCCATGCAGGTGGCGCATGCCATTTCCACGAACCAGATGAATCTGGAATCCGACTATTTTACGGCGATGGATGATCTGCTCTCCGGGGCGACCATGGAGGAAATGGGTGCGGCCATCATCGGAGACACGGACTACAATTCGTCCTGCTACTATCTGTACGCTTCGCTGGATACGGAGATCCTGCGGAAAAACTTGAAGGATACGCCGGACGCCGAAGCGATGATCCAGAAGGCGATCCCGGCCCTGATCCGCACGATGGCGCTGAGCAACCCTTCGGGGAAACAGAACAGCTTTGCCGGGAATGTTTTGCCCAGTGCGATCCTGGTCGAGTGCAAAGAAGAAAAGGTCCCGGTGAGCATGGTCAACGCCTTTGTGAATCCGGTGAAGCCCAACGAGAAAAACGGCCATGATCTGGTCCGGGGCAGCATTCTGAGACTGGCGGAGCAGGTGGAGAGCGTGCAGAACTGCTATGGCCTGACGGTGGACAAGCGCTTGTGGTTCTGCCAGGATATCTATGACATCCAGCCGCAGTGCGATACGACGGTGTGTGCCTCCCTGCCGGAGCTGTTGGAGCAGGTGGCCGACACCTTGCAGTGAGGCTGCGCCATGGCAAACGCAGTATTATTGGCCCTTCGCCTGGAGGGCGTCTTACAGTCCTGGGGAGACCACGCCAAATGGGAGAGCAGAGACAGCGCCGATTTTCCCAGCAAATCGGGGGTCGTTGGTTTGCTGGCCTGCGCGATGGGCTTGGAGCGGGATAACCCGGGGATCACGACGCTCTCAGACAGCGTTCAGATCGCGGTCCGAGCGGACCGGCCGGGGACCCGGATGCTGGATTTTCACACCGTACAAGGACGGCCCAGATTATACACAGCGGCAGGGGCAAGGACACCGGATAAGTCCACCATCGTTTCCAAACGCTGGTACCTCCAAGACGCCAGCTTTCTGGTGCTCATCGAGACGGATGAGCCTTGGCGGGAACGAATTTGTCAGGCCCTGAAAGCCCCCAAGTGGCCCATCTATTTGGGACGAAAGAGCTGCGTTCCATCCCGGCCGGTGTTGGACGGGATCACAACGGAATATGAAGACCTGCTGGACGCACTGCGCCGGTACCCACCGGCAGAACGGGCGCAGGAAACGCTCTATTATGAGTGCGAGATCCCGCAGGATAGCGGGGCGTCCTACCACCGGGCCGATGCCCTGCTGCCGGGGGAGCGGGCGTTTACGCTTCGCCAAGTGTACCGCGGGGCGATCCAGAGGGAGGTGTGCGATGTATCTGACAAAAATTGACCTGGAACGGGCGAGCCGACGCATCCAGTTTGCGCTGGCAGATTGTCAGCAGCTCCACCGCCTGGTGATGGGGCTGTTTGGAACCGACCGGAAAAGCAGCCATGTCCTTTACCGCCTGCGGGACCAGGACCGGGCGTTGTCTCTCTATCTCTACTCAGACGGCCCGATCGATCAGACACGTCTTCTGCCGGGGATGCACTTCGCTGGAGAACGGGATCTGTCTGACTGGCTCTCTCAAATGGAAGCGGGCCAGATCCGCGGCTTTGACCTGCTGGCGGCCCCCACCAAAAAAGTCCCAACCGAAACCGGCCGTAACAGCCAGCGCCGTATCCTCCGCACCGAAGAAGAGCGCCTGGCCTGGCTCACCAGAAAAGGAGAGCAAAACGGATTTCGGCTCTTGACTTGTCGGGAGTTGGAAAACAAACGGAAACAAGGCTACCACACAACAAGCAATGGGGGCCGGATGTATCTCGCGGGGTACCACTATCAGGGTACGTTACAGATCTCCGACCCAGTCCGCTTCCGCCATGCGCTCCAGGAAGGCATTGGCTCCGGCCGCGCCTATGGGTTGGGAATGCTTCTGCCCCGATAACACCGAAAAACACTAGACCTTGCACAAAATAACTTTTTTGTGTAAAATCATAAGAGAAGTGGCTGAAACCAGCCATTTTTCTTACGGTGGTCCAGTGTATGCCCCACGTATGTGGGGATGAACCGCTGTTGTCCCTGTGATGGGTGTGCAGACACTAGTATGCCCCACGTATGTGGGGATGAACCGCTCAGAACGCTACGAGAGCCGCGCAAGACGACGTATGCCCCACGTATGTGGGGATGAACCGAGATCGAGGTCAACCTGGTCGAGAACGACACCGTATGCCCCACGTATGTGGGGATGAACCGTAGGTTTCGGGGCATCGGCCACGCCTACCCCCGTATGCCCCACGTATGTGGGGATGAACCGGGCTGGGGGAACTGTCCCCCGGCCCAGCGACGTATGCCCCACGTATGTGGGGATGAACCGCCAAGACGTGCAAGTGATCCACATCCCACAAACGTATGCCCCACGTATGTGGGGATGAACCGCGGACGGCGCTGGAGACATTCAGCGATTCCGAGTATGCCCCACGTATGTGGGGATGAACCGTCAAAATAAACAGCGTTTCTCTCTAAGGTCTCGTATGCCCCACGTATGTGGGGATGAACCGAGCAGGAGCAGGCCGTAAACGCCGAGATCGAGGTATGCCCCACGTATGTGGGGATGAACCGCGGCCTGCCTGCGGCACGAAACCCCGCCCTGGGTATGCCCCACGTATGTGGGGATGAACCGATGAGGGGGTATCCCTGTACAGGTGGGTCACCGTATGCCCCACGTATGTGGGGATGAACCGGATGCCCGCGATCTGGCTGCTGAGCTAGAGCGTATGCCCCACGTATGTGGGGATGAACCCCCGTTTGGTGCTTCTTTGATCGTCAATGGAAAAGTATGCCCCACGTATGTGGGGATGAACCGTTTACAGCCACCCCAGGAAAAACAGAGAAAACCGTATGCCCCACGTATGTGGGGATGAACCGTAGGAGTTGGTTTCTGCTGATGGGATGCGCCGGTATGCCCCACGTAGGTGGGGATGAACCGCTCTTCCTCTTTCGCCACTAGGCGATTGTTAAGTATGCCCCACGTATGTGGGGATGAACCGACCCGTTAGTAACAGGCATCCCGGCGGCGTTGTATGCCCCACGTATGTGGGGATGAACCGCCGCTGGGCCGGGGGATAGTTCCCCCAGCCCGTATGCCCCACGTATGTGGGGATGAACCGACAAAAACCGCCCGCCCACGTCCACGGCCTTAGTATGCCCCACGTATGTGGGGATGAACCACCGCCGGGCAGAGGCGGACGTGTTCGACACGCGTATGCCCCACGTATGTGGGGATGAACCGGACGGAACACATGAACGAACTGAAAGCCTTTAGTATGCCCCACGTATGTGGGGATGAACCGAGCTTGCCCGTATTATGAAATCGGCCAAACTGGTATGCCCCACGTATGTGGGGATGAACCGGTACGAAAACAAGAGGAAAACGAAAGGAAAGGGTATGCCCCACGTATGTGGGGATGAACCGAAATGTATGTAGCCCCATCCATTTCCGCTGCCGTATGCCCCACGTATGTGGGGATGAACCGAGCGGGGGGCGAAATATCGGCTGAGAAGGGCCGTATGCCCCACGTAGGTGGGGATGAACCGTCGGCAGGGCAAAGGAGAACCCAAAACACCAGGTATGCCCCACGTATGTGGGGATGAACCGACGCTGGTCAATGTATGCCTGCCGTGCCCTGCGTATGCCCCACGTATGTGGGGATGAACCGGACACTTTACTTTCTATCAATACGAATAAAAAGTATGCCCCACGTAGGTGGGGATGAACCGAACGGGCATTTCCACACCCGGTTGGAGTAGCCGTATGCCCCACGTAGGTGGGGATGAACCGACTCAGCCCTTGTGATCATCGACGTGGACAGAATATGCCCCACGTATGTGGGGATGAACCATTTTGAGAGATCGCCGCCAGGTGCAGAGAGGGGTATGCCCAACATAGGTGGGGATGAACCGGTAAAAAAACTATTGATAATATACGCCCCCGTATGCCCCATGTGTGTGGGGATGAACTGAGGTCAAAGATGTATGAGGATATGATACAGAAAATTGCAAGCCAACGGTGAAAGAGGTGCTGAAAATGGCTGAACTGATCAGACAGTATCTGGAATGTTTCCATGAGAATTTCCCTCTGTTCGCCTTGATGGGTGTTGAGGACGCAGAAGTGGAAAAATTGATTCGGGATTGCCTGGATAAAGGGACCCCTTACCGGCTACCTGAATTGGAAAAAGCTCTATATTGATGGCTTTAGTACAGATGCTTGTGTATGCCCCACGGATGTGGGGAGATATAAAAATGAAGGGGATGATGCCAATATGAAGAATTTGCAGGAGTTGCCGAAGTTGAAAGACAGCATTAGCTACTTGTACATCGAGCATGCGATCATTGAACAGAATGACACGGCCATTGTTGCGATCAAGAAAGAGGGCAAGATCCCGATTCCAATTGCGGCGATGACTTGCCTGCTGCTGGGGCCTGGGACGAGAGTTACCCATGCGGCGATCCGGGCGCTTTGTGACAATGGGTGCATGGCGATCTGGTGCGGAGAGAACGGGAGCCGGTTTTATGCGGCGGGGATCGGAGAGACTCGAAGCGCGAAGAATCTCTTGAAGCAGGCCGGAGCCTGCATGGATCAGGATAAGCACCTGGAAGTGGCGAAACGGATGTATCAAATCCGGTTTTCCAAAATGAAAACAGATGGGATGACATTGCAGCAGCTGCGGGGAATGGAGGGCATCCGTGTCCGGAAAGCCTATGAGCTGGCAGCAAAGACCACGGGAATTGCTTGGAAAAAACGGTCTTATAAAAGTACAGACTGGGATGCAGCAGATCCGATCAACCAGGCGCTTTCTGAGGCCAATGCGCTGCTGTATGGCCTGTGCCATGCGGCGATCGTATCGCTGGGCTACTCGGCTGGGTTGGGATTTATTCACACGGGGAAGCAACTTTCCTTTGTGTATGATGTGGCGGATCTTTATAAAGCGGAGACAACGATCCCGGTGGCCTTTGAAGCGGTCAGAGCCGCGCAGCAAGGGCGAGATTTGCACAAGGAAATTCGGATGAGGTGCCGAACCCATTTTGCCAACGCAAAAGTGTTGTCCAGGATCGCGCAGGATGTTGCGTGGGTCTTACAAACAGGCGAATCCGAAGAACAGAACAACGGAACGCAAGTAGGTGACCTATGGGATGACGAAGCAGGGGTCACGTCCGGCGGTCAAAACTATGGAGAGCGGGGCGAGGAACCATGACAGTGATTGCAATGGACACAGCGCCGGAGGGCGTGCGCGGGGAATTGACCCGTTGGTTCCTGGAATTAAAACCGGGGGTGTTTGTCGGAAAAGTCAATGTGCGGATCCGGGACTTGCTTTGGGAACGGATCTGCAAGACAGAAGCGGCGGATGGCGCGGTGATGGTCTATTCAGATACGAATGAGCAGGGGTTCAGTATGCGTGTTTATGGAGACCCGAAGCGAAGTGTTGTGGATCTGGAGGGTGTGCAGCTCATCATGGTCCAGCATGAGAAAGGGAAGAAAGGCGAGGAAAAGGAACTCTTGAGCTTTCCTTTTGAGATTGAGTTTTTGGAGGAATGATCGGGCGATCTCAACTTGCTTGTAAATGTTGAAGTATAAATGCAATGACAACCTTGCATAAAGAATGACAAGAAAAATAGCGGTGCGGGTACAATCAGAAATCTATAACTTTGCATTAAATGACTATTTCGCAGCCCTTTTGATAAGACGCAACCACTGGTTGCTAACTTTTCAACCCCGCTTGGTGGACTTTTAGAGCTCCTTTTGCTAAACTGAACGCAGAAAATCTGCAAAGGAGAACCCCCATTTATGACACTTGGAGAGAACATCGTGCGCCTACGCACACAGAAAAACTGGTCGCAAGGCGATCTTGCCGATGCGTTGGACATTTCGCGTCAGAGCGTATCCAAATGGGAGACCGACTCCTCTATCCCCGAGCTCGACAAGCTCTTAAAGCTCTCTGAGCTTTTTGGTATAACGCTTGACGAGCTTGTGCGCGGCGAGGAAGTGCCGAAGACGGAAACAGCCGTGCCCGCGTCCTTTGCGCCGCAGGCAACACCTGAGCGTGAAAAGCGCCGTACCATTGCTGGAACAGTTTTACTGTGTACTGGTGCGGTCATTCTGATTTTCTGCCTACTGCTCGCCGGTGATCTGCTGGCAGGGCTGCTATTCGCGTCACCGTTCTTCATCTGCGGCATCATCTGCTTTTCTGTGAAGCGGCGTGTTGGCCTCTGCTGTGGCTGGGCAGCCTATCTCTGCGTTGATCTCTACCTCCGTTTTGCGACCGGTTTTTCGTGGACAACGATTTTTATGACGCACCTCTGGACGGCACAGATGAACTATGCACGCCTTTCCATTGCGTGGGTGCAGTTCATCGGTATGGTCCTGATGATCCTCTGCACGGTGCGCTCCTACCGGACGCTCAAGTTGTCTGCAACGAAAAAAGAGGTTACATGGCTTATCATCGGCTGGCTTGCCGCGCTCGTTGTGCTGCCGCTTTTGATGAGTTACGGCGTCATACCGCTATGGAGAGATAATCTGCACAACTACAGCAATTTCTCCCCGTATTTCTTCATCAACATTCTGTATAGCTATGTGCGTTTGGTGCTCATTGACATTTTGCTCGTGCGCACACTTGCCGTTTGGCGCATGAGGCGGGAAGAGAAGAAAGCAAATCGCAATGCGGCGGAGACGTAAGAGAATATTACGGCACTGCATTTTATAAGAAGCGGTGCCCGGTCAAGAAAAATCACGAGAATTGTGGCTGATATTCCGTGTGTAAAGCTCCCCCCTTTTCTGGCAGAGCGCCGGGAGAGGGGGGAGCTTGCGTCGCATGGATCCCCCCTGTCGAACTGCCGCGAAACCCCGGCGTTGACAGGGCTTCCATTCTCTGGTATAATACCTAACAACGTTAGGGAACGTAGGTGTGTTACACACGATGACAGAACAATATGAGCAATTGGCCAACGAGCTAGTACAAGTCAACGAAGCCCTGCTCCACCAGCCCGCTCAGGACCTTCTCAGCAAACTCAGCCGGGGGGAACACTTCGTCCTGAACTACCTGCTGACCCACTACGGCCAGGCCCATCCCACGGACCTGAGCCGCCACATGGTGGTCAGCACTGCCCGCATCGCCGCCCTGCTCAACCGCATGGAGGAAAAGGGCCTCATCTCCCGTCTGCCCGACCCCTTGGACAACCGGCAGATCATTGTCTCCCTCTCCCCTAAGGGCGAGAAGGCCATTGAAGCATTTCGCAAAAAAGTCATCCAAGCCACGGCCCGTATGCTGGAGCTGCTTGGCCCAGATGATTCCCAAGAATTTCTCCGTCTCCAGCGCAAGCTGGTCACGAATCTGATACCGAGGTGAAACACATGACTGAACTCCAACAGGAAGGCGTGCTGAGCACTCTGACCCCGGAACAGACAGACAAGCTCTTCCACAGCCCCGCTATGCGGCGGCTGTTTCAAAAGAATGCGTCAGATGAATACGCCCTGATCTGGCTGCTGTCCAAGCACATGAAGGACAGAGGCAGCGAGAAGATCTATCTCAAGGACATGGTGCGGGAGATGAACCTGCCCCTGCCCAAGGTCACCGCCATCGCCCGCTCCCTGCAAAACAAGGGCCTGGTCACCTGGACCCACGACGGCAACGGGGAAGAGGGGACCTACATCATACTCACCGAGCTGGCCGTCAGCTCCGTCCAGACCCGCCGCCAGGCGCTGCACAGCTACCACCAGCGGGTGGTCAATGCGTTCGGGGAGGAGCGTTTTTTGCATCTCATCGGCGAGATCGCCCAGTTAGAGGGGATTCTGCAGCAGGAGGCCGAAAAGGTGGGAGGTGACGCACCATGATCCACCGCACCGTCGAAGACTACGCCGCCGCCCAGAAAGACCTGTGCGTGCAGAACGACTTCATCCCCAACTCCCTCTTTCAGGAGTACGGCGTCAACCGGGGCCTGCGGGATATCAATGGCGTGGGTGTGCTCACCGGTCTGACCAACATCTCCAAGATCAAGTCGTTCCAAAACGTCAACGGCAAGCGGGAGCCTTGTGAAGGCCGCCTGTGGTACCGGGGGTATGACATCAAGCAGCTCATCGGTAACCTTGGCCCGCACGAGTTCGGGTTTGAGAAGATCGCCTACCTGTTATTATTCGGCGACCTGCCCACCCCGGAGCAGCAGGCGGAGTTTACCGACATCCTCAGCAGCTGCCGGACCCTGCCCACCAACTTCACCCGCGACGTCATCATGAAGGCTCCGTCAAAAGACATCATGAACTCCATGACCCGCAGCGTCCTCACCCTGGCCAGCTACGATGACCAGGTCAACGGCGATCTGGCCAATTCCATCCGCCAGTGCGTGCGCCTCATCTCCGAGTTCCCCATGCTGGCCGTGTACGGCTACCACGCCTACAACCACTACGAGAACGACGACAGCATGTACATCCACCGCCCGGACCCGAACCTCTCCACGGCAGAAAATATTTTGCGGATGCTGCGGCATGACATGCAGTACACGGAGCTGGAGGCCAAGGCCCTGGATATCGCCCTCATCCTCCACATGGAGCACGGCGGCGGCAACAACTCGACCTTCACCACCCGCGTGGTCACCTCCTCCGGGTCTGACACCTACTCCACCGTCGCTGCGGCCCTTTCCTCCCTGAAAGGCCCCCGGCACGGCGGCGCAAACATCAAGGTCATTGAGATGATCCAGGATATCAAGGGCCATCTGAACGACTGGACCGACCCCGACGAGACGAGCGCCTACCTCAAGAAGATCCTTGCCAAGGAGACCTTTGACCACAGCGGCCTCATCTACGGTATGGGTCATGCGGTCTACTCCATCTCTGACCCTCGTGAGCAAATTCTCCGCTCCTTCGTCAACGAGCTGGCCATCGAAAAGGGCCGTCAGGACGACCTGGCCCTCTACCGCAACATCGAGGTAGAGGCCCCCAAGCTCATCTCCAAAAACCGCCCCATCTACAAGGGCGTGAGCGCCAACATCGACCTGTACAGCGGCTTCCTCTACGACCTGCTGGGCATCCCTATGGAGCTGTACACCCCCCTCTTCGCCATCGCCCGCATCGTCGGCTGGAGCGCCCACCGCATCGAGGAGCTGGTCTGCATGAACAAGATCATCCGCCCCGCCTACATGAGCGTCATGCGGGAGCGAGGCTGACCATTTTTCTTCCCCCAAAAACCGGTGATTGATTTTTGTGTATTTAGTGTGTATAATACACATAAGGGGGTAGGTCATGAAACGCAGAGACTTGATAAAGCTCCTAGAGAGAAACGGTTGGTACTTGAAGCGAAACGGTGGGAACCATGACATTTACACCAACGGCGTGGACAACGAGCCAATCTCTCGACAGAGCGAAATTAAAGAGGATCTTGCGAAAGCGATCATCAAACGGAGAGGGCTGAAATAAGCCCCTCCGCCCCCTCGTATCATCTATATCACCGAGTCAGGAGGAGCAGAGCGTATGAAACGAGCATATCCTGTGATCTTTACTCCGGCGGCAGAGGGCGGTTTTACGTCCTATATGCCGGACTTCAATATCAACTCGCAAGGCGATAACTTGGCAGAAGCCATCGAAATGGCGCGGGACGCCATGGGGCTCATGGGCATCGACATGGAGGATGATGGGAAAGTGCTCCCGGAGGCATCCGATCATGTTGCATCCAAGCCCAATGATCTGGTTTCCTTTGTGGACGTTGATTTTACAGAGTATCGCAGACAGAACGATATGAGGACGATCCGCCGGAACGTATCTTTACCTAGCTGGCTCAACGCAGAAGCAGATAAAGCAGGCTTGAACGTATCCGCTGTGTTGCAAAATGCCCTCAAGCAAGCCTTGGGCGTCAGCCGATAAAACGCACCCACAATACGATAAAAACAGGAGACACTGCACGTGCCAAAAGCGCAACGCAGTGTCTCCTGTTTTGTTCTGAATTTATTTGAATTATCGAAGGTTCGTCAGCTTGTTTTTGATGAGGTAGAGGTGCTGGCCGTCTGCCGTGAGGCGGGCGTTGTCCAAGACCTCCGGGACCTCCAGCATGATTTGGCGGAGCTTGTTCATGGCGATGACGACCATGCCCTTGTGGGTGGCCTCGATGCCATGCTCCTCCAGGTGCTTATAGAAGGCGTAGAAGCCGCGGCTGACGAAGAGGTTCCGTCCCTCCAGCGTCACGGGCCGGTAGCGGCCGGAGAGAAGCAGGCTGGGTTCCATCTGGGGTGCGGGGATGATGTCCCCCTGGCTGGGGCGCAGGAAGAGGGCGTATTTGCCCAGACCTGCGGGGTCAGCGAAGTGATCCGTCGCCAGCTCTTTGTAGATCTTCCCTTCCGGGGTCGTGGTGAGGAACATCGTCATCCGCCTCCTTTGTTCTGATCCTGCGATTCTGATCCTGGGGTCCCGAATTACAGGTCCTTGTCCTTGATCTTCTCGTCCACGACCTTCTTGAGCAGGGCCTCAAAGTCCTCGAAGGACATGGCGCCCAGGTCGCCGGCCGCGCGGTGACGGGGAGAAACGGTGCCGTTTTCCAGGTCGCGGTCGCCGACGACGACCATGTAGGGGACCTTTTCGATCTGGGCCTCGCGGATCTTCTTGCCGATCTTCTCGTTGCGGTAGTCGGCCTCGGCGCGGTAGCCCTTGGCGTTCAGGGCCTTCACTAGCTCGGCGCAGCGGTCGGCGGCGCGGTCGGTGACGGGCAGGAAGCGGACCTGTTCGGGTGCCATCCAGCAGGGCAGGGCACCGGCGTACTCCTCAATCAGATAGGCCAGGGTGCGCTCATAGCAGCCCAGGCTGGTGCGGTGGATGATGTAGGGGGTCTTCTTCTGGCCGTCCACGTCCACGTACTCCATGCCGAACTGCTTGGCCAGGAGCATGTCGATCTGGATGGTGACGAGGGTATCCTCCTTGCCGTAGACGTTGCGGTACTGGATGTCCAGCTTGGGGCCGTAGAAGGCGGCCTCGTCGATGCCGATGGTGTAGTTCACGTCCAAGTCGTCCAGGATCTGACCCATCACGCGCTGGGCCTCATCCCACTGCTCCGGGGTGCCTTCGTACTTGTTGTTGGGGTTGTTGGGATCCCACTGGGAGAAGCGGAAGGTGCATTTATCCAGCAGGCCGACGGTATCCAGGCAGTATTTTGCCAGGTCCAGGCAGCCCTTGAACTCCTCCTCCAGCTGCTCCGGGCGCAGGACCAGGTGGCCCTCGGAGATGGTGAACTGGCGGACCCGGATCAGGCCGTGCATTTCGCCGGAGTCCTCGTTGCGGAAGAGGGTAGAGGTCTCGCCCAGACGCATGGGCAGGTCACGGTAGGACCGGCCGCGGTTCAGGAAAACCTGGTACTGGAAGGGACAGGTCATGGGACGCAGGGCGAAGCACTCCTTGGTCTCGTCGTGGGGATCGCCCAGGACGAACATGCCGTCCAGATAGTGGTCCCAGTGGCCGGAGATCTTATACAGCTCCCGCTTGGCCATGAGGGGGGTCTTGGTGAGCAGATAGCCGCGCTGCTGCTCGGTGTCCTCCACCCAGCGCTGTAAGACCTGGATGACGCGGGCGCCCTTGGGCAGCAGGATGGGCAGGCCCTGGCCGATCACATCCACGGTGGTGAAGTATTCCAGCTCCCGGCCCAGCTTATTGTGGTCGCGCTTCTTGGCCTCTTCCTGGGCCTTCAGATATTCGTCCAGCTGGTCCTTCTTGGGGAAGGCCACGCCGTAGATACGCTGGAGGGTCTGGCGGTTGGAGTCGCCGCGCCAGTAGGCGGCGTTGCAGGCGGTGAGCTTGATGCCGTTGCCCTTGATGCGGCCGGTGGAGTCCAGGTGGGGGCCGGCGCACAGGTCCGTGAACTCACCCTGCTTATAGAAGGAGATGACGGCGTCCTCCGGCAGGTCGTTGATCAGCTCGACCTTATAGGGCTCTTCCTTTTCCTCCATGAACTGGATGGCCTCGGCGCGGGGCAGCTCGAAGCGCTCCAGCTTCAGCTTCTCCTTGCAGATCTTCCGCATCTCGGCCTCCAGCTCGGTCAGCTGGGCCTCGGTGAAGGGGGCGGGGGTGTCGAAGTCGTAGTAGAACCCGTTCTCGATGGAGGGGCCAATGGCCAGCTTCACCTCCGGGTGCAGGCGCTTCATGGCCTGGGCCAGGACGTGGGAACAGGTGTGCCAGTAGGTCTGGCGGTATTCGGGATTTTCAAACGTATACAGGTTGTTTTCTTCAGACATGGTGTGTTCCTCCTGAAATTGGGGCGGGGAAGTCTGCGCTTCCTGTTTCCTGAAAAATAAGAAAACCCGCCCCTGATTTTGGTCAGGGGCGGGATAAATGTTGGGATTATCTCGCGGTTCCACCCTGCTTGCAACGTCCCAAGAAAAAAAGACGTGCCGCTTCGTTTCCGCTGTAACGGGCGGGGACCCGGTCCAGCCTACGCTCTGCCCGGAAAATGAGAAGGGAGAGTTCGGTGGACGGCTCAGGGATGGTACTTGCACCGGTTTGCTTGGCAGACGCGCTTTCAGCCCAATGACGCGCCCTCTCTGGGCCAGCTTGCCGGGAAGGTTCCCGTCAATGCCTGTTTCTGATGGGAGTTATTATAAGACGAGCGGGGGGAATTGTCAAGGGGGATGCGTTTGGTTTTGAAGCAGTTAAGTTTTCGGAATGAGCCGGATATTCATATCTACGTTTCCTTTGATGCCCGGCACGGTACCCGTGCAGGAATATTGCCACATGTCAAAGTGATAGCGGAAGTTGGTCTTCTTCACATAGTTGGCCAGCCACAGGGGGAACTCGGCCAGCTTGGACATGTCAAAGTGTAGGTAGAAATAGCTCAGGTTGGAGTAGACCATGCTCTCGTACCCGCCGTCCTCCACGGCCTGGCAGAAGGCCACGGCGCACTTGGTGAGCATCTTGTCAGAAAGACCGTTGGTGCGGGCGTTGGTGTTGTTGCTGTATGGCTCCCAGTCGAAGACGATGGGGTAGGTGATGCTGTAGTCCTGCAGCACGTCCATGCAGTACTGGGCCTCCTCCACGGCCTCAGCCTCGTTGATGGCCTGGGAGAAGAAGTACACGCCGATCTCGATGCCGTTGGCCTGGGCTTCCTGGATGTTTTGGCGGAAGTAGGTGTCCAGGACGATCTTGCCCGTGCCGTAGCCCCGGTAGCCCAGGCGGAGGATGGCGAAGTCTACGCCGGAGGCCTTCACCTGCGCCCAGTCGATATTGCCCTGGTAGCGGGAGACGTCGACGCCGACGGTGGAGGTGTAGAGGTCGCTCTCGTAGTGCATGTAGCCGTTCTCGTCCAGCTGGAAGAGAGAGGCGTCGTAGTCTCGCAGGGCGATGTTGTCGGGGATGTACACTTTATGGCCCTGGTAGTAGAAATACTTGCCGGAGGTGGGCTTGGAATTGTCGTCATCCGGGTCGATGGTGCCGGGGTCGTCGGGGATGTCCGGGGGGTTGTCCGGCTCGTCGGGGGTCTGCTCCTGGTTCTTCTTAAATTCGTTCACCCGGCAGATGACCGTGCTGATCTCGGCGCGGGAGATGTTCCGCTGGGGGTAGAAGTAGGTTTTGCCGTCGCGTTCTGTGGTGCCCTCGAAGATGCCGTGGTCGGAGAGGATGAGGGCGGCCACGTCGCTGGTGTCGGTGAAGGGGGAGGCGGTCTGCTGCTTCCGCTCCACGCCTAGGACGTTTACGATGAGCTCTGCGATCTGCAGGCGGTTCATGGCGTCGTTTAGGCCCAGGCTCCAGCTGCTGTTGAGAAAGCCTTTTTCCTGGGCCAGCTGGTAGTAGCCGCTGGCCCAGTTTTTGCCGCTGGTGGTGGGGGCGGTGTACCCAGCGGCGTTGAGGATGAACTTCAGGGCCTCGCCCAGGGTCACGGTGTCCTGGGGAGAGAAGGTCGTGGGGGTGGTGCCGGAGACCAGCTCGTTGTCGTACATGGTCTTGACATAGGAGTAGAACCAATCAGATTCCTTCACGTCGGTAAAGGGCAGCGTCCCGGCTGCCGCCGCCGGGACGGCCAGGGAGAGCAGCAGGACAAGCGCGAGGAAAAGGGAACACATTCTCTGTTTCATGGGGAACATACCTCGTTGTTTTTTTATAGTTATATCGGGTGTTTGGCGTATTTTGTAGGGGCCGCAGACCCCTGCGGCCCATGCGCTCCGCTCACAGCCCCCGCCGAAATAACTTCGGCCGCAGCCGCCGGACATACAGATCGGCGATCCGCCCCAGAACCACGTCGTACAGCAGAAAGCTGATGTTGCCCAGGACGAAGAAGGCCACCAGCAGCAGGGCCGTCCAGCTCTGGGCCTCCTGCTGTAAGTCCGGCATGACGAAGACGAACAGGAGCAGGGCGTAAATGGCGAGAAGGGCGGCGTTGAACAGCGCCAGCTTGACCACCAGGCGCACGGGTTTTTGCCGGATGTGCTGGAGCTTGGGCCGGGCCACTGGGTACCAGCCAAACAGCAGCACGAAGCACAGGGCGGCCTCTTTGTCGGGGGCCAGGAAAAAGGCCAGCAGCGCCACGGCGGCGTAGAGCAGCCCGCCGGCCTTTCCGCCGAACTCCCACACCACGGGGATGAGGAACACCCCGGCGGCGGCAGGCGCGACATAGGTCATGGTGGGGATGAGCGGCCCCACCAGCATGATGACGGTCATCAATGCGGCCAGAATGCCGCAGAAGGCCACGCGGAAGCTCATTCGGTTTTTCAGCATGGGAAAGGGTCACCTCCGGGGGTGGGGTCAATCATCGGGTTTGTCCGTGTCATCCTTTGACTTTCGATGGGGCGGGGTCGGGTGCTTGAGCCATTGGGCGATCTTAGCCCGCAGGCTGTTGCTGCCCCGGAGCAGGGGGTGAAACTCGATGGACGGAGGCGGCATGTAGGAGATGGTGCCGTTCTCGTCGATGCCTGCCACGTGCACATAGTCCTGGGTCGCCAGGGGCAGGCCCTTCTTTTTCAGGCGGCTGTTGATGAACTCCCGCAGCAAGTAGTAGAAGGAGGCAAACAGCGGCACGCCCAGCAGCATCCCCCAGAAGCCCATGAGATGGTTGAACAGCAGCAGGGAGAAGAGCACCCAGAAGGCCGACAGGCCCGTCGAGTCGCCCAAAATTTTGGGGCCGATGATGTTGCCGTCCACCTGCTGCAAGATGACGATGAAGATCAGGAAGACGAGACATTTGTAGGGGTCGGTCAGCAGGAGCAAAAACGCCGAGGGGATGGCCCCAAAGAAGGGACCGAAGACGGGAATGATATTGGTGATGCCCACGATGGTGCTGATGAGACCGGCGTAGGGGATGCGCAGAATGGCCAGGCAGGCGGCACAGAGCAGGCCGATGATGAGGGAGTCCAGCAGCTTGCCGGAGACGAAATTGGTAAAGATGCGGTTGATGACCCGCAGGTGCTTTAGGATGCGGTCGCAGGTGGTGCGCTTGCGGCAGAGGGCGAAGAGAAGTTTTTTCCCCTGGCCCACGAAGTGGTCCCGGCTCATGAGCACATAGGCCATGACGATGATGCCAATGATAAAGTTGAGCACACCGACAGCGGCGGCGGCGACCCGTTCCATGACGTTCGACAGGGCAGAGAGCGGGTCATCCTGGAGCCAGGATTGGAACATCCCGGCCACTTTGTCCAGCGTGTCCTGAATGATCTCGGTGGACTGGCCATGCTCCACCAGAAAATCGGAGAGATTTTTGGAAAAGCTCTGGATCATTTCCGGCAGCCCTTGGATCAGCGGCGGAAGATTCACCACCATTTGGGGGATGATGAAATAGGCGAACAAAAAGATCAAGGTCAGCAGGACGATGGTCGAAAAGGCGGTGGAGAGGGTGCGGGCCGATTTGGGCTTCACATGATGGAAGAGCAGAAACTGCTCGGCAAACCGCGTCAGAGGGTAGAGCAGATAGGCCATCACGCAGCCCAGCACGATGGACCGCAGCGCTCCGACCACGCTGGACAGGGCATGGCCTACGGCGCTGAGATTCAGCATGAGCCGGCAGACCAGAAAGACGATCACCAGCCCCAGCAGCACCAGGGCGCTGTAGAGCAGGATTTTCTTGAGGGGAATTTTCAACTTGGGGAACCTCCTTCATCTGTGGTCGTTCACGGGGCCGGACGGACCGGGCCGGAGCGAAGGGACCGTAGATAACGTATAGTATAACAAAGGGCGGGGAGGCTTGCAAGGAAAACTGCGTGCAACAGGAAAAATATTCCTGACAACTTCCTGCCTGTGCCAAAAATTTGGAGAAAATGGCAGGGGAGGGCGGTTCCCTTTTTCCCACAAGCATGGTATAGTATAAAAGATTTGATACGTCCGGCCTTCCGCCGGAGAAGGGAGACGCACCATGGAGGAAAAGAAGCAGACCATTCGCCTGACCGCCAAAGAGAAAAAGCAGGAGAGACGCCACGAAAAAGCGGCCAAGCCCGAAAAAATGGCCAAGGCAGAAAAGCCTGAAAAAGAGGACCGCCGCCTGGCCCCCATGATGCGGGCGCTGAAAGCCATCCACTCCGTCAGCACCCCAGGCTCCATGGAGCCGGAGGAGCTGGCCAAGCAGCGGGCCGCCCAAGAGGTTCTGGGCCGGTTGGCGGCTCCCATGATCGTCCTGAAAAAATGGGAGACCTTTCAGCTCAAGGGCATGTCCGCCGCTTGGGTCCTGCCCGACTGGCCCCACGACAAGCACAAAGTCATCCTCTACTGCCACGGCGGCGGCTACACCAGCGGCAACCTGGGCTACTCCCGCCCCCTGGCCTCGAAGCTGACCAACGCCACCGGCTGGGAGACGCTATGCTTTGAGTATCGGCTGGCTCCTGAACACCCCTTCCCGGCTGCTGTGGACGACGCACGCAAGGCCTGGGACTATCTCATGTACCTGGGCTATGGGGCCAGGGACGTGATGGTCGCCGGGGACTCTGCCGGGGGGAATTTGGCCCTGGTACTCTGCCACCAGCTCAAGCAGGCGGGGCGCCAACTGCCGGGGAAGCTGGTCCTTATGTCTCCCTGGACGGATATGACCGCCAGCGGCCGGTCTTACACCCAGCGGGCGGAGATCGACCCCACCATCACCATGGACTATATCAGAGCCGTCCGGGAGGTCTACGCCGACGGCAAGGACCTGACCTCTCCCTTCCTCTCGCCCCTCTTCGGCGACTTCACCGGCTTCCCGCCCACCCTCATCCAGGTGGGCACCAACGAGATCTTATACTCGGATAGTATTCGTCTGCGCGAGCGGATGCTGGCGGATAACGTGCATTGCCAGCTGGAGATCTGGAACGACATGTGGCATGTGTTCCAGATGTTCCCAACCAGAAAATCCGCCCTGGCCATGGAGAGCATCGGGAAGTTTTTGCTGGACTAAACGAAACACGGAGACGCGACACCGTTTTTGTGAACGGGACGTCTCCGTGTTTGGTTTTTCAAGGACAAATTTCGCCTTCCTGATAGCAGGCGAAGAGATAGTCGCGGGACTGATAATAAAAATCTGAGTTATAATTAGAAATGGCGTCGTCGATCCAGGAGGTGTAGACCTCCATGAGATGGTCGATGAGGTGTTCGATGAGGTGTTCGTCATCCTCATCCTCTCCTGTCACATCTTCGATCAAGCGCTCATAGACCTCACCGATGGTCCAGTAATCCGGGACAGTGTAGCGGCAGGCGGCCACGTTGTCAGTTGAATGTGACATTCTCTTACATTTTTATAATTTCTAGAGTTGACTAGTGCGTGGTCACGATAGGAGGCTGGCAGCTGTTCTTCCTGACACAGGAGCGTAATGACACGCTCTAACTTTTTCGGGTCACAGCCGCGCTTCAGTGCCAGTTTATAGTCGTTCTTAAACTGACCAGAGAATTCCGGTTTAAGCATTTAGGGCCTCCATCAATTCGGCCACACTGTCAAAAGGACCGTACATCTCGTCGTCTTTTCCTGCGTCTGCCCACCTGCGCGGGGGCATCCCAGGCAGTGAAACGGTTTTTGGAGTATCTGTCGGCCCGGTGAGTTCAGGCGAAGGTCAGCCAGGGGAAGAGGAAGAAGTTCAGCAGCAGGACAAGGAGGCAGAGAAGCGCCGGGCCTGGTTTGCTGTTTTCCATAGGTGTGAGATGCTTTCGCTGGGAGAACAGGCGGAAGAGGGCGGAACCGACCAACGCCCCCAGGGTGTTGCAGAGTAAATCATCTAAGTCCGTGGTGCGGAAGTTGAAGAGCTGCATCAGCTCGATACACAACGATAACCCACCACCGAAGAGAACGGTGCGCCAACAGACGCGGTACTTGTCCCAAAGCAACGGCAGTAAAATGCCGAGCGGGACAAAGAGAACTACGTTCAGCACCGGCTGAAGCAAGCTCCCGGGCAGCCCCTGGGGGACTTCGGAGAACGGGATGAGGTTGATGGTAAAGTCTGGGGTCAAATAGCGGATGCTGGGCACACCCGTCACAGTCAGCACGCCAAAGAGAAAGAGGACGAATACTTCCAGCAAAAGCACACGCTGGCCGCGCCGCTCCTTCCAAGCAAACCGCAGGAGAAGCCCTGTCACCACCACCAAAACAACGGCGGGGAGCAGAGCTTCCAGGGCCAGAAAGGTCAAGTGAGAAACCATAGAAAAACCTCCCAAAAATCTTGTGAATAGGATAGCACAAAAATCTTTGGGAGGAATGTAGGAAAGATTAAGGTTTTCTTAAAACAAGAGATTTGTTATTCTGCCCCGTCAAAGTTCACATCGATACAGCAAATTTCGCTCTTCGTCCCCACCCGCATGTTGGGCCCGAAAACGCCCAGGCCGGAGGTGACGATGTTGTGCATCCGGCCCTTTTGCAAGTAGCCGCAGGGGTTTTCCCAGAAGAGGTGGATCGTTAGGTTGCCGGGGAACATCTGGCCGTCGTGGGTGTGGCCGCAGAGGTCCAGGTCCACCCCGGCGTCGGCCAGCTCTTGCAGCTCCCGCGGCTCGTGGTCCAGGACGAGGATGGGCTTGCTCTGGTCCATGTCCTGGGTGAGTTCCGCCGGGGACTGGCGCTGCTGGATGCCACGGCCGGGGCGCTCGTAGTCGGCGCGGCCGTAGAGATAAAAGCTGTCATCGATGAGCACGCCCTCGTCCTGCAAGAGGTGGATATTGGCGTCGGCCAAAAAGACATCCATGCGCGGGTCGCTGGCCTTGGCTTCGTCCTGGTGGAAGGTAAACCCGGCGAGGATCTTCTCCTGGATGTCGTGGTTGCCGTAGCAGGCGTAGACGCCGTAGGTGCTTTGAATAGTGCGGAGCGTGGCGGCGAGCTTTGCGGGGTCGTCCAGGGCGTCGTACTCGTTGTCGAAGATGTCCCCGGCGATGACCACCAGGTCGGGGTTTAAGGCATTGATCTTTTCGACCATGTTGTTCATGTGCCACTGGCCGATGCTGTATCCCAGATGCAGGTCCGCCACCAGGACCACGCGCAGGGACTCCCGCCCCTCCACGGCCTTGTGGACGGTGACCTGGTAGTCCGTGGTCTGCAAATTCCTGGCCCCGACCACGCCGGAGACGCTCAGGCTGACCACGATGACGAGACAGAGCCAGCCTGTGAGGATAAAGTGCTTTTGGTTAAACAGATGTTCTTTCCGGGCAAAGTTGGTGCGCTTGAGCACCAGGCGGAGAAAGCCCGCGATGCCCACCGTCATGATCAGATAAACGAGCACGCCCAGCCAGACATTGCTGATGCACTTGAGCACCCGCTGGAGCGGCGAGACCGGCAGCAGAAACGACGTGAGCAAACTCAGCGCCACAAAGGCGTAACCGATCACCAGCCCGATCTGCACCTTCTTTTTGTGAAAGACGCCATGGCAGGCTTTCATCCACCGCAGGATCCAGCGGAGTAGATACCAGCAGACGAGTAGGTAAATGGGGGAGAGAAAAAACGCGATCATAAGAATTTGCCTCAGCTTTGGGATAAAGTGCGCGGCCCAGCCAGGACCGGTGGGGCTATTATACGCCGCCGCTCCCACTTTGTCTAGTTTGGAATGATGTGACGAAGACAGGAAAAATATTGAGAATTTCGTGACAAAAATGTTCAGTTTGCGCTGTTGCACGGTGACTTGAAGATCAAGATGGGCAGTATTCTGGAAAACGTCGTGGCCCAGGAACTCAAGGCCCACGGGTTCCAGCTCAACTACTACGACGGCAAGAAGACCGGGGAGATCGATTTCGTCTTGCAAAACGGGATGCAGGTGGACCTGCTGGAAGTGAAATCCGGCAAGGATTTCAAGCGGCATTCAGCCCTGGACCGGATGCGCCGGGTAGAGGGCTGGAGGTTCGGCCAGGCAACGGTGCTGTGCAAGGGCAACGTGGCCGTGGAGGACGGCGTGCGCTATCTGCCCTGGTATATGACGCTGTTTTTAGGGCCCTATCAGCCCCCGAAAGAAATGAAATATGAGATCGACCTGAGCGCCTTACAGAACGGTTGACATCTCACGCCCACCTTGGTACAATAACTCCTGTCTGGAACAAAATATTGTAGAGTGTTTGTAGCGTTCAGGTGCCTGCCGTCCTCGGCGGGTGAAAAGGGAATACGGTGTGAATCCGTAACGATGCCGTCACTGTGTAAGGGAGCGGCCCCCATGACCTCACTGGGCAACCGGGAAGAGGGGGGCGGCGATGACCCCAGTCAGGAGACCTGCCCGAACGTAGAATCTCAGACCTGCGGTCCACGGGTCTATGTTCTCACAAATGTTTTTTCAAACCACACCACGCGCGTTGGGGAAAGCATTGGGGGAGGAGCGGCCGCAGAAATGCGGTCGTTTTTTTGCAATGTTTTGCCCGGAACAAATTCATAGAAAGAGGTAACATGAAATGAAGAAAATCTTCGCTCTGCTGCTCTCTGCTGCGCTGCTGGTCACCCTGCTGGCTGCCTGCGGCGGGGGCAACACCACCGACACGGACACCGACACCCAGGAGCCTGCTACCGACGCCTCCACCACCCAGGTCGAGGAGCAGGAACCCGACACCGGAGACGCCTCCAAGGACGATCCCCTGAACCAGGACGAGATCGGCGAGAAGGAGCTGCTGGTCGTGAGCTTCGGCACCAGCTACAACGACAGCCGCCGCGAGACCATCGGCGCCATCGAGAAGGCCATGCAGACCGCCTTCCCCGACTACTCCGTGCGCCGCGCCTTCACCAGCCAGATCATCATCGACCACGTGAAGGATCGTGACGGCGTGACCATCGACAACGTGGAGCAGGCCCTGGAACGCGCCGTGAACAACGGCGTGAAGACCCTGGTCGTCCAGCCCACCCACCTGATGAACGGCCTGGAGTATGAGGAGCTGACCAACGAGCTGGCCAAGTATTCCGACAGCTTTGAGAAGATCGCCATCGGCGACCCCCTGCTGACCTCTGACGCCGACTTCGAGGCCGTCATGACCGCCATCACCGACGCCACCAAGGACGCCGCCGACGGCAAGACCGCCATCTGCTTCATGGGCCACGGCACCACCGCCGACTCCAACTCCGTGTACAGCAAGATGCAGACCCTGCTGACCGACAAGGGCTTCAACGATTACTATGTCGGCACCGTGGAGGCCACCCCCTCCCTGGACGATGTGCTGGCTGCCGTGCAGAAGGGCAACTATGAGAAGGTCATCCTGCGGCCCCTGATGATCGTGGCCGGCGACCACGCCAACAACGACATGGCCGGCGATGAGGATGACTCCTGGAAGAGCACCTTCGAGAAGGCCGGTTACACCGTCGACTGCCAGGTCGAGGGCCTGGGCCAGCTGGAGGCCATTCAGCAGCTCTTCGTGGAGCACGCCAAGGCCGCTGTTGCCAGCGCCGAGGCAGAGTAAGCGATACACAGTATACTGGACCACTGCGGCCGCCCGGAAGCCCTTTCGGGCGGCCGCAGTTTATCGAGCCAACACAAGTAGGAGGAGATCAGAATGAAGAAAGCACTGTCCCTGTTTCTGGCGGGGCTGATGGTGGCCTCTCTGGCCGCCTGCGGCAACAACGCCGAGTCCCAGCCCGCCACCGACGAAAACAAAACGGTCGCCGACCAGAGCGACATGGCCGCCCCCCAGGAGATCGAAGAGGGCACCCCCGTCTATGCCGACGTGCTCAATGACGGCACCTATGACATCACCGTGGAGTCCAGTTCTTCCATGTTCAACATCGAGGCCTGCCAGCTCACCGTGGCCAACGGCAAGATGACCGCCGCCATGACCATGGGCGGCACCGGCTACCTCTATGTCTTCCCCGGCACCGGCGAGGAAGCCGCCGCTGCTTCCGAGGACCAGTACATTTCCTTTGAAGAGAACGACGCAGGCCAGCACGTCTTTACCATCCCTGTGGAGTACCTGGACAAGGGCGTGGACTGCGCTGCGTTCAGCAAGAATAAGGAAATGTGGTATGACCGCACCTTGGTCTTCCAGTCTGTCTCTCTGCCCCAGGAGGCTTGGAAAGAAAGCCCCCTGAAGACGGTGGCAGACCTTTCCCTGGCCGATGGCACCTATCAGGTCGCCGTGACCCTGGAGGGCGGCTCCGGCCGGGCCAGCGTGACCTCGCCCACCAAGCTCGTCATTGCCGACGGCAAGGCCACCGCCACCATCGAGTGGAGCAGCTCCAACTATGACTACATGAAGGTGGACGACGTGCAGTATGACCCCGTGAACACCGAGGGCAATTCCGTCTTTGAGATCCCCGTCAGCGGCTTCGACTGGAAGATGCCCGTCCTGGCTGACACCACCGCCATGAGCACGCCCCACGAGATCGACTACACCCTGACCTTCGACTCGGCCAGCCTGGAGCCTGCCTCCTGATGCGCCGGGGGACTTTCCAAAAACTGACTGCCCTCCTGCTGACCCTGACCCTCGCCCTGAGCCTCTGCGCCTGCGGGGGCCAGGGGGCGGGGGAGCGCGGCAGCCAGACGGCGGGCAGCGTTTCGTGGGCGGACCTGACCTTTGACCAGCCCGTGGAGCTGCAATATGCCACCCAGTTTACGGCGGCCTATTCCAAAGAGGGCTACTGCCGCATCGACATCCAAGACGGCAGCAGCTGTCTCGTGCTCCCCGAAGGGGCCAGCGTTCCCAGTGATGTGCCGGAGGGAATGACCATCGTCCAGCAGCCTCTCGACAATATCTATCTCGCCGCCACGAGCACCATGGACTTTTTCCGGGCGGTGGACGGCATCGGGAACGTGACCCTGTCCTCCCTCAAGGCGGATGACTGGTACATCCCGGAGGCCAAGAACGCGATGGAAAACGGTACCATGACCTACGCCGGGAAGTACCGCGCCCCGGACTATGAGCTCATTCTCTCCAAAGGCTGTGACCTGGCCCTGGAAAACACCATGATCTACCACACCCCGGAAGTGAAAGAGGAGCTGGAGAGCTTCGGCATCCCCGTCCTCGTGGAGCGCTCCAGCTACGAAAGCCACCCCCTGGGGCGAATGGAATGGGTGAAATTCTGCGGCATCCTCCTGGGAAAGACAACGGAGGCGACGGCCTGCTTCCAGGCACAAGTAGATAAGCTTCAGCAGTTTGCCGACCTTCCCGCGACGGGAAAGACCGTGGCCTTTTTTGCCATCACCAACAGCGGCGGCGTCACCGTCCGCAAGCCGGGGGACTACGTGGCCAAGGCCATCGAGCTGGCCGGGGGGACCTATGCCTTCCGCGATCTCAAAGCCGACGAAAACGCCCAGGCCACCACCACGCTCCAAATGGAGGCCTTCTACACCGGCGCCAAAGACGCAGATATTTTGATCTACAACAGCACCATCGAGGGCGAGCTGACCACCATCGACCAGCTTCTGGACAAAAGTCCGCTCCTGGCGGATTTTCAAGCGGTCAAAGCGGGCAACGTCTGGTGTACCGGCAAGAACCTCTTCCAGGAGAGCCTGGGCCTCGGCGATATGATGGTCGATTTCCACACCATCTTCACCGACCCCAGCGTCTCCGACGACGCTCTGACTTACCTGCACCGATTAACCTAAACCGTACAGGATGAACCATGTATGATGAACTATGCACGGTGAACCATGTGTGACGAACCATGTATAATGAACCATGTAGGGGCCGCAGACCCCTGCGGCTCGTAACCTGCCGTGTAGTACCACATTACAGCATAGAGTACAGCCCTAAACGGACGGGCCGCAGAGGTCTGCGGCCCCTACGAACAACAAACGATAACAATCGGGAAGGAGGCCCTCATGAGACGAGAAACCAAACGCTATACCATGGCCTTCCTCATCCTGGCTGTCTTGCTGGTCACGTTCCTCGTCTGGAACCTGAACGCGGGGAGCTATGGTATCTCCGTGGCTCAGGTCGTTCAAATTTTCCTGGGAAACGGGAGCGACGCCACCGCCAGCCGGGTCGTGTGGGACATCCGTCTGCCGAGAGTGCTGGCGGCCATCCTGCTGGGCGGGGCGCTCTCTGTGGCGGGGTTTCTGCTCCAGACGTTTTTTGCCAACCCCATCGCGGGGCCCTTTGTGCTGGGCATTTCCTCCGGGGCAAAGCTGGTGGTCGCCATGACCATGATCTTCTTCCTCCAGCGGGGTCTGCTCTCCAACTCCGTGGTGATGATCGCCGCCGCCTTCGTGGGGGCCATGCTCTCCATGGCCTTTGTGCTGCTGGTGGCCCGCAAAGTCCGCAGTATGTCGATTTTGATCATCTGCGGCATTATGATCGGCTACATCTGCTCGGCCCTGACCGACTTCGCCGTGACCTTCGCCGACGACGCCAACATCGTGAATCTCCACAACTGGTCCATGGGTAGCTTTTCCGGCATCACCTGGTCCAACGTGCGCGTCATGGCGGTGACGGTGGGCGTGGCGTTGGTCTGGGCCTTTTTGCTGTCCAAACCCATGGGGGCCTTTCAGCTGGGGGAGGGCTATGCCCTGAGCGTGGGGGTCAATGTCCGCCGATTCCGGGTGGAGCTGATCCTGCTCTCCAGCGTTCTCTCTGCCTGCGTCACGGCCTTTGCCGGGCCGATCTCCTTCGTGGGCATCGCCGTGCCGCATTTGATCCGAAGCCTCTTTGGGTCGGCCAAGCCCATCCTCGTCATCCCAGGGTGTTTTCTGGGGGGCGGGGTGTTCTGCTTGTTCTGTGACCTCATTGCCCGGACGGTCTTTGCGCCGGTGGAGCTGAGCATCAGCTCGGTCACAGCCCTCTTTGGGGCACCGGTGGTCATTTATATGATGATCCGCCGCCAGACCAAGCGGACCTGAGAAAGGGGGAAGGCGCTATGCAAGCGTTTTATCTGCAAACCCAGGACATGACCGTGGGCTACGACAAGCCCCTCATCGAGCACATCGACCTCCGCCTGCGCCGGGGGGAAATCATGACGCTCATCGGCCCCAACGGGGCGGGGAAATCCACGATCTTAAAGACCATCGTCCGCCAGCTCCGCCTCCTGGGCGGTGTGGTGGAGCTGGACGGCCAGAGCCTGGCGAGCTTAGACAACAAAACGGTCGCCCAAAAGATGTCGGTCTTAATGACCGAGCGCCACCAGCCGGAGCTGATGACCTGCCGCGACGTGGCGGCGGCGGGGCGGTATCCCTACACCGGGCGCATGGGGGTCCTCTCCCAAGCCGATCGGGCAAAGGTAGACGAGGCCTTGGCCCAAGTCCGGGCCGCGGACCTGGCCGACCGCCCCTTCTCCGCCATCAGCGACGGCCAGCGCCAGCGGGTCCTGCTGGCCCGCGCCCTGTGCCAGGAGCCGGAGATCCTGGTCCTGGACGAGCCAACGTCGTTTCTGGACATTCGGCATAAGCTGGAGCTGCTCTCCACGTTAAAAGAGCTGGTGACCGAGCGGCAGCTGGCGGTGGTGCTGTCTCTGCATGAATTGGACTTGGCCCAGCGGGTGTCTGACCTGGTGGTCTGTGTCCACAACAACAGCATTGAGAAAGTCGGCCCGCCGGAGGAAGTGTTTACGGAGGACTATATCGCCCAGCTCTACGAACTGCCCCCCGGCATCTATTCCGCGGCCTACGGCAGCTTGGAACTGCCCCGCATCCCCGGCCCGCCGAAGGTCTTTGTCATCGGCGGCGGGGGGAGCGGCATCCCGGCCTACCGCCGTCTGCGGCGGCAGGGCATCCCATTTGCAGCGGGCATCTTGCAGGAACATGACTTAGATTTCCCGGCGGCCAAGGCATTGGCGGTAGACGTGATCTCATCCCCGGCCTTTCAGCCGATGGGGGAAGGGGCGTATACCCAAGCCCTGGCCGTGCTGAAAACCTGCGAGACCGTCCTCTGCTGTTGTCCCGGATTCGGCCCGGACAACGACGCCAACCGGCGCTTACTGAACGCAGCGCAGGAGATGGGCAAGCCCGTTGCATTTTCAGAGGGGGTGTCCCATGGCCTTTGAACACTATATTTACGCCGACGGCAAACAGCTCCGCTGTGGGTACACGACGGGGACCTGCGCGGCGCTGGCCGCATCCGGGGCGGTGCAGAGATTGCTGACCGGCGTCTGGCCGGAGACGGTCTCCCTGCGGACGCCCAAAGGTTTGACCGTCGAAGTCCCCTTAGAACATTGCCGGATGCAGGGCGACACCGCCCAATGCAGTGTCCGCAAGGACGGCGGCGACGACGTGGACAAGACCACGGGGGCGCTCATCCAAGCCAACGTATCCTTGTCTGACACCCCCGGCGTTCGCATCCGGGGCGGCCAGGGCGTGGGCCGGGTGACGAAGCCCGGCTTAGATCAGCCCGTGGGGGAAGCCGCCATCAACCGCGTGCCCCGGCAGATGATCCGGGAGGCGGTGGAGGCAGCCTGTCGGACGGCGGACTATGACGGCGGGGCGGAGGTGACCATCTCCGTCCCGGAGGGAGAGGCCATTGCCCAAAAGACGTTCAACCCCCAGATGGGCATCGTGGGGGGCATCTCGATCTTAGGTACCTCCGGCATCGTGGAACCCATGAGCATGCAGGCCATGATCGACACCATGGCCCTTGAACTCAGGCAGGCCGCTGCCCAGGGGCACAAGCGATTGATCCTGACCCCCGGCAATTACGGCCAGGATTTTCTCACCCGCCACGGGCTGGACGGCCTGGGCGTCCCCGTGGTGAAGTGTGCAAATTTCATCGGGGATGCCTTGGACCAAGCGGCGGCGGAGGGCTTTGAAAGCGTTCTGCTGGTGGGCCACGTGGGCAAGCTCGTGAAGCTGGCCGGGGGCATTATGAACACCCACAGCCGCTACGCCGACTGCCGGACGGAACTATTCTGCGCCTACGCCGCCGTCTGCGGCGGGGGACAGGCGCTGTGTGAGACCCTGTTAGACAGCGCGACGACCGATGCTTGCATTGCCTTGCTGGACCAGGCCGGCCTGCGTGCGCCGGTGATGGCCCGCCTGCTTGCGGCCATTGACGGGCACGTCCGCCGCCGGGCGGCGGGGGCGTATCCTGTGGGGGTCTTACTATTTTCCAACGTCTACGGCGTGTTGGGGCGGACAGAAGGGTATGAGGAGGTACTGCACGAATGGAAGAAAGGTTAGGCGTATTTTACGGGGTGAGCGTTGGCCCCGGCGACCCGGAACTCTTGACGGTAAAAGCCTGCCGCGTGCTGAAGGCCTGCCCGGTCATCGCCGCGCCCCAGTCGCAGTCGGGGGAGCAGCTGGCGCTGTCCATTGCGGGCCAGGCGGTGGACCTGGACGGGAAAGCATTGCTGTCCCTGCCCTTCACCATGTCGCGGGACCCGGAGGTTTTGGAGGCCGCTTGGGAGAAAAATGCGGACTTGGTGGCGGCCTATCTGGACCGGGGAGCAGACGTGGCCATGGTCGTGCTGGGGGATGTGTCCACCTACTCTACGTATTGCTATGTGATGGAGTGCCTGAAACAGCGGGGGTATCCCACCCGGATGATCCCCGGCGTGACGAGCTTTGCGGCCATTGCCGCCCGGTTGGGGGAGAGTCTGGTGGAGGGGCGCGAGGCCCTGCACGTTCTCCCGGCCTCTCACCCGGACCAACTGGCGGGGCTGGACTTGCCGGGAACGAAAATTTTGATGAAATCGGGGCGGGAGCTACCGCAGGTGCTCGCTGTTCTGCAAGAAAAGGGCCTGCTGGACCGCGCCCAGCTCGTGGCCAACTGTGGCCTGCCGGGGGAGCTGGTCTGCCGGGACCTGCGGGAGCTTGATCAGCCCGTGGGCTATTACGCCACCATCATCGTGAAGGAGGAGGCACCATGATCCATTTTGTCGGCGCGGGGCCGGGGGCCCCGGATCTCATCACCCTACGGGGGGCAGAGCTGCTCAAGCAGGCGGACGTCTGCATCTATGCAGGCAGTCTTGTGAACCCCGTTTTGCTCGGCCTGTGCCGGGAGGACTGCGCCATCTATAACAGCGCGGAAATGACCCTGGAAGAGGTCCTGGCCGTGATGGAGCAGGCTGAAGCCAAGGGGAAACAGACCGTCCGCCTGCACACCGGCGACCCCTGTCTCTACGGGGCCATTCGGGAGCAGATGGACGCATTAGACGCCAAGGGCATCTCCTACGCCATTACCCCTGGGGTGTCCAGTTTTTGCGGAGCCGCGGCGGCGGCGGAAGCAGAGTATACTCTGCCCGGCGTGAGCCAGACGGTCATCATCACCCGCATGGCGGGGCGGACACCGGTGCCGGAGCGGGAGGGCATCGCCTCCCTTGCCGCGCACGGGGCGACGATGGTGATTTTTCTTTCCGCTTCCATGTTGGAGGGTTTGCAGGCCGCCTTACTGCAAGGGGCTTACACGGAACAGACCCCGGCGGCGCTGGTCTACAAGGCCACCTGGCCGGAGGAAAAGGTCGTCCGGTGCCCCCTGGGAGAACTGGCGAAGACGGGGAAAGAACACGGCATTTCCAAGACGGCCTTGGTCCTGGTCGGCGGTTTTCTGGGGACGGACTATGAGCGCAGCCGCCTCTATGCCCCGGATTTCTCCACGGAGTTTCGGAGGGCGACAACATGACCTTGGCCTTTGCCGCCTTCACCCGGCGGGGGGAGGCGCTGGCCCGGCGTTTGGCGGAGCAGCTCGGCGGAAGTGTGACGAGAATTGACAAGGAAAATCCCTTGCCTGTATGGACAGCGCAACAGTTTTCGGAAAAAGAGGGTTTGGTTTTTGTCGGGGCTGTCGGCATTGCGGTGCGGGCCGTTGCGCCCCATTTGCGGCACAAGGCCACGGACCCCGCCGTGGTGGCGGTGGACGAAGGAGGACGCTTTGCCATTCCCTTGCTCAGCGGCCACTTGGGCGGAGCCAACGCCTTGGCGCAGGCCATTGCGGCCTACCTTGGTGCGATCCCTGTGATCACGACAGCCACGGATGGCCGGGGGCTGTTTGCGGTGGATAGCTGGGCAAACGCCCAGGGGTGCCTGGTGAAGGAACCGGAGCGCATCAAATGGGTCTCTTCTAAAGTGTTGGACGGGAAGCAAATTTTGCTGCGCTGTCCCTGGCCCATTTCCGGAGAGAAGCCGGAGGAAGTTTCTCTGACGGAAGAGGAGACCTGCGACGCAGCGGTCACCTTGTATCAGGAGGAAAACACGGCGCTGCATCTGCTCCCAAAGGCATTGACGCTGGGGGTCGGCTGTCGGAAGGGGACGTCTCAGGCGGTGTTAGAAAACGCCTACGCTGCCCTGCTGGCCGAGCAGAATTTCGCTCCGGAGGCTTTTGTTCAGGCTGCGTCCATCGACCTGAAAGCCAACGAACCCGGCCTGCTGGCCTTCTGCACGGCCCACGGTTGGGAGCTCAAAACCTACTCCGCGGAGGAACTTTCCAAACTCCCCGGCGACTTCACCCCCTCGCCCTTTGTGGCCCAAATCACGGGCGTGGACAACGTCTGTGAGCGGGCGGCGGTCCGGGCCAGCGGGGGGCATCTGATCCAGAAAAAATGGAAGGGGACGGGCGTGACCTTTGCCGTCGCTCTGGCCCCTGTACACTTTGATTGGCGGTGGTAACATGAACGAAAAACGCATCTATCTCGTGGGCCTTGGCCCCGGCGAGGTTTCCCAGATGACCGGCCAGGCCTTGGCGGCCCTGGAAGACGCCGACGTGCTGTGCGGCTATCCCGTGTATGTGGACCTGGTGAAGGATCGCTTCCCGGACAAGCAGACCTACACCACCCCCATGCGCCAGGAATTGGAACGCTGCCGCTGGGCCATAGAGACGGCCCGGAGCGGTAAGACAGTGGCGTTCTTATGCAGCGGGGACGCGGGGGTCTATGGCATGGCTGGGCCTTTGCTCCAGCTGGCGGAGGGGATCGAAGCGGTGGAGATCGAGGTGGTCCCCGGCGTGACGGCGGCGCTCTCCGGCGCGGCGGTGCTGGGGGCGCCGCTCATGCACGATTTCTGCGTGATCTCCCTCTCGGACCTGCTCACGCCCTGGGAGACCATCGAGAAGCGCCTGCGGTGCGCGGCCCAGGGGGATTTTTCCCTTGTCCTGTATAACCCCGGCTCGAAGAAGCGCACGGAGCATCTGCGCCGCGCCTGCGACATTTTGCTGGAGGACAAGGACCCCGCTACCCTCTGCGGCTGGGTGCGGAACATCGGCCGGGAGGGGACGGACCACGCCCTGCTCACCCTGGAACAGCTGCGGGACTTCCGGGCGGATATGTTCACGACGGTCTTCATCGGCAACCGCACGACGAAAGCCATCGACGGCCGCATGGTCACGCCGCGAGGCTACGAGAATAAGACATGAAGATCTTGCTGTTCGGCGGCACGACCGAGGGCCGTGTTCTGGCCCAGAAGCTCCTGGCCTTGGGCCATGCCGTCACCGTGAGCGTGGCGACGGCGTTGGGGGCGGAGATGCTGGGGGACTTTCCCAAAGACCATATCTTAACGGGCCGCTTGGAGCAGCCTGCCATAGCGCGACGCTTACCAGACTACGCCCTCTGCATCGACGCCACCCACCCCTATGCGGTGGAGGTGACGAAGAACATCCAGGCGGCCTGTGAAGCCACCGGCACCCCCCTCCGCCGCCTCCTGCGCCAGGAGAGCGCGACGGAAGCAACCTGGGTCACGGTGGAGAGCACGGAGCAGGCGGCGGCGTTTTTGCAGACCACCGAGGGGAATATCCTCCTCACCACCGGCGCGAAAGAGCTGCCCGCCTTTGCCGGTCTGGACCCCACGCGGCTCTATCCCCGCGTCCTGCCCACCCACGCGGCGCTGGACGCCTGCGAGGCCCTGGGGATCCCCCACAAGAATATTCTGGCCTTACAGGGGCCGTTCACCCAGGAAATGAACAAAGCCATGCTGACCCAATACAACGTAAAATGGCTTGTCACCAAAGATGGGGGCAAGGCCGGAGGCTTTATAGATAAAGCCGATGCTGCCCGCGAAAAACATGTCCCCCTGGTCCTCATCCGCCGCCCCCAAGAGGATGGCCAGACCATGGAAGAAATTCTGCACGAACTGGGAGAGGAGGAAGCCAAATGCAAGTGACCCTCATCGGCCTGGGCGGAGGCACCACCGACACCTTGACCCAGCAGGCCAGAGATGCTTTACAAACTGCCCCCCTTATCCTGGGAGCCAAACGGCTCTTAGAAGCCCTGCCAGAGAACGGAGCGAAAAAAAACCCCGCCGTGCGTTCGCAGGATATTTTAAGTATCCTCCAAGAGAGCCGGGAAGAGACCGCCTGCGTGGTCTTCAGCGGCGACACGGGCTTTTACTCTGGGGCCAAGGGCCTGCTGCCTCTGCTGAAGCAAGCGGGGATGGAAACGGTAGTCCTTCCCGGCCTCTCCAGCGTCCAGCTCTTTGCCGCCCGGCTGGGCCGCCCCTGGCAGGATTGGCGGCTGTGCTCCGCCCATGGGGTGGAGCTGGACCCGGTGGCGGAGGTGCTGCACGGTCGGCCCGTCTTTTTCCTCACGGGCGGCGTTCTCACGCCGCAGAGTATCTGCCGGAGATTCGTGGAGGTGGGACTCGGCGACCTGCCCGTCACCGTGGGGGAAAATTTATCGTACCCGGAGGAGAAGGTCTGTTCCGGCACTGCCCAGGCCCTGGCGGAAGAGACCTTCGCCCCTCTCAGCGTCCTCTTGGCCGAACCGGCCCCCACGCCCAAGCGCCGCGCCCCCGGCATCCCGGATGCGGAATTTCTGCGGGACAAGGTGCCCATGACAAAGCAGGAGGTCCGGGCGGCAGTCTTGGCGAAGCTGGCCGTGGGGCCGGAGGATCTTTGCTGGGATGTCGGCGCGGGCACGGGCAGCGTCAGCGTCGAGCTGGCGCTCCACAGCCAGGCCGTCTGGGCCATCGAACACAAGGCGGAGGCCTGCGAACTCATCCGATGCAACCGGGAGAAGTTTTGCGCCTGGAACCTGCGGGTCGTGGAGGGCCACGCGCCCGAAGCGCTGCACGAATTGCCTGCGCCGGATGTGGTTTTCCTGGGCGGCACCGACAGGAAGATGCCGGAAATTTTACAGGTTGTCCGCGCGAAAAATCCCAAGGCCCGCGTCTGCATCTCCGCCATTGCGCTGGAGACGCTGCACCAGGCTGTGGAGGAACTGACCGCCCTGGGTTACACCCCGGAGATCACCCAAATTTCCGTCAGCCGCGCCAAGGCAGCGGGGGATCTGCACCTGCTCCTGGCCCAAAACCCCATCTTTTTGCTCTCTGCCGGAGGTGACGCATGAAGCGCCTGATGCTGGCCGCCCCGGCCAGCGGGAGCGGCAAGACGGTTCTGACCTGTGGCCTGCTGGCGGCCCTCACCGCCCGCGGCATTGGGGCGGAGGCCTTCAAATGTGGGCCGGATTACATCGACCCCATGTTTCACCAAAAGGTCTTGGGCGTCCCCAGCCGGAATTTAGACCTCTTTCTCCAAGGCGAGAGGGGCGTGCGAAAGACCCTCGCCAAGCAGAGCCGCCTCGTCGCCCTCATCGAGGGGGCGATGGGCTATTACGACGGCGTGAACGGGACCGACCAGGCCAGCGCATGGCACCTGGCCACTGCGGCCAAGCTGCCCGTGGTGCTGGCCGTTCGGCCGGGGGGGAGCAGCCTGACCCTGGCGGCGCAGATCCAGGGCTTACAAAAGTTCCGGCCGGACAGCCGTTTGCGGGGCTTGCTCTTGACCCTCTGCAAGCCGTCCCTCCACGCCCACCTGAAACCGATCTTAGAGCGGGAGACGGGCCTGCCCGTGTTGGGCTATCTGCCGCCCTTGGAGGCGGCCCGCATCGAGAGCCGACACCTGGGGTTGCAGACGGCGGGGGAGATCCAGGACCTGGCCCGGCGCTTTGCCCAAGTGGCGGCGCAGCTTGAGAAAACCGTGGATCTGGACGCGCTCCTAGCCCTCGCTGACGAAGTGCCGGACGCGCCAAAGGCCCAGGGCCGGCAGGGGCCGAAGACCTGTACCATTGCCGTGGCGCGGGACGAAGCCTTTTGTTTTTACTACGCGGACAATCTCGATGCCTTGGAAGCCGCTGGGGCGGAGCTGGTGTTTTTTAGCCCCCTGCATGATGAGACCCTGCCAAAGGCCGACGGCCTCTATCTGGGCGGCGGATACCCGGAACTCTACGCCGCGCAGTTGGCCCAAAAGACTGGGATGCGGAAGGCCATTGGCAGGGCGGTGGCCAGCGGCCTGCCCACCGTAGCCGAGTGCGGGGGATTTCTTTATCTGCAAGCGGCCTTACAGAACGCGGCGGGGGAGGGATATCCCATGGTGGGTCTCTTCCCCGGTGAGGGTTACCCCACGGGCCAGCTCCGCCGCTTTGGGTATCTGACCCTGACGGGGGACCGCGACAGCCTGCTTTTCCGGGCGGGCGAAGCGATCCCCGCCCACGAATTTCACTACTGGGACACCACCGCCAACGGGGAGGAGCTGACCGCCGTGAAACCCTCTGGGCGGAGCTGGCGGTTTGGCTATGCCAGCGAGAGCATGTACGCCGCCTTTCCCCACCTGCACTTTGGGGGGGAGACCCCCATGGCAGAACGGTTTGTCGCCATGGCAACTTTTTATAGAAAGAGGACGAGAGCATGACCCTGGAAGAAACCATTTCTGCCATTCGCCCCGGCGACCCGACGGCGCGGGACGCCGCCCGGCGCTGGTGGGATCGTCTCGCCAAGCCCCTGGGCAGTCTGGGGCAGCTGGAGGACGCCATCACGAAGATCGCCGCCCTGACCGGGGATCCGAACGTGCGTTTGGACAAGCGCATGTTGTTCGTGGCCTGCGCCGACAATGGCGTCGTTTGCCAGGGCGTGAGCCAGTCCGACGAGAGCGTCACCCGTGCCGTGACCCGGGCCCTGGGGCAGGGGACCAGCACGGTGAACTATCTGGCCGCCCAAGCAGGCTGTACCGTGATCCCGGTGGATATAGGTGTAAAGGATCTTGACTTTACAGACGGAGTTTTGCCAAGAAAATGCAAAAACGGGACCGACGATTGCAGCGTTGGCCCCGCCATGACGCGGGCTGAGTGTATCCAGGCCATCGAGACCGGCATCGCCTTGGCCCTGGACGCGAAAGCCCAGGGAGTGGACATCCTGCTCACCGGCGAGATGGGCATCGGCAACACCACCACGGCCTGCGCCGTGGCCAGCGTCCTGCTGGGCCGCGACCCGGCGGCGCTGGTGGGGCGGGGCTCCGGCCTGTCGAATGCGGCGTTTCTGAAAAAAATTCAGGTGCTGCACAAGGCCGTTGCCAGAAATCACCCAGACCCGGCGGATCCCGTGGGGGTCCTGGCCAGCGTGGGGGGACTGGACATAGCCGCCCTCTGTGGCCTGTGTCTGGGGGGCGCTTTCGTCCGTCTGCCGGTGCTGCTGGACGGGTTCATTGCCGACGCTGCGGCCCTGTGCGCGGTGCGGCTGTGTCCGGCGGCGGGAGATGCGTTGCTGGCCAGCCACGTCTCCGCCGAGCCGGGGGCCAAGGCGATCCTAGAGGGGTTGGGCCTGTCCGCACCCCTCTGCGCCGGCCTGCGCCTGGGGGAGGGCAGCGGGGCTGTCATGGCCCTGCCCCTGCTGGATATGGCCCTGGCCGTCTACCACAGCGGCCACACCTTTGGGGCGCTGGGCATCGACGCCTACACGCCCCAGCACTGACAGGAGGAAGCGCGTTCATGTTCACCTTAGTCATCGGCGGCTCCGCCAGCGGAAAAAGTGAATACGCCGAGCAGCAGGTCATGGCCTTGCCGGGGCGGCGGTGGTACCTCGCCACCATGGAGCCTTGGGATGACGAGTGCGTGGCCCGCATCGCCAAGCACCAGGCGGCCCGTGCCCAGCGGGAGTTCACCACCGTGGAGTGTTACCGCAACCTGCCCGCCCTGGACCTGCCCCCCGGCGGCAACGTCCTTCTGGAGTGCCTGAGTAATCTTACCGCCAACGAGCGTTACGGACCGGAGGCCGGGGGCGTGGCACGGGTGCTGGCGGGTATCGAGCATCTGTTAAAGACCTGCGCCCACCTCACTGTGGTGACCAACGAGGTCTTCTCCGGCGGGGCAGAGTATGCGGGGGACACGCTGGCCTATCTCAAAGACCTGGCCTGGCTCAACCGCGTGCTGGCCCGAAAAGCCGACCGGGTGGTGGAATTGGTCTGCGGCCTGCCCAACGTCCTCAAGGAGGCCCCATGAAAACTTTGTTTCAAACGGTGGCGGTGGCGTTTTCCATGTTCTCCGCTGTGCCCATGCCCCAGTTTCCCTGGGATGCAAAAAATATGCGCTATGCCCTGTGCGCCTTTCCCCTCATCGGGGTGCTCATCGGCGGCTTGGGTTGGCTGTGGTGGCTGGTCTGCGGCTGGCTGGGGTTTCCCGCTTTGGTGCGGGGGGCAGGGCTGTGCCTGCTGCCCCTTTGGGTGACGGGGGGGATCCATCTGGACGGCTACTGCGACACCCACGACGCACTGGCCAGCCACGCCGGACCGGAGAAGCGGCAGGAAATCCTCAAGGACCCGCATATTGGGGCCTTTGGAGTCATGCGGCTGTGCGGGTATCTGCTGGTCTCCTTTGTCCTCTGGGCGACCTTGCCGGACTATGCCGGGGTACCAATCTGGCTGAGCTTTGTGCTCAGCCGGTGCCTTTCCGGGCTGGCGGTGGCGACGTTTCCGCTGGCCCGTGGGTCCGGGCTGGCCTATACCTTTGCGGCGGCGGCGGACAAGAAACGGGTGGCGCGTATGTTATGCGTGGCGTCCGTCCTGCTGGTGCTGGCCTTGTGCTGGTTCCGTCTGCGGGGGATGGGCATGGCGCTGGTTGCGCTAGGGATCTTTGTCCATTACCGCCGGAAATCAGAGAGGGAGTTCGGCGGCTTATCCGGCGACTTGGCCGGGTGGTTTTTGCAGCGGGCGGAGCTGGGGATGCTGGCCGCCCTGTGGCTGGTGGAATGGCTGGAGGGAATCGTATGATCTTTGTGACCGGCCCGCTCTTTGCGGGCAAAAAAGAATATGTGTGCCAGGCGTTGGGCTGGAGCGAGGAAGACTTGTCCACAAAGGCCGCCTGGGATGTGCAGGACCTGGCGGCCCAAGCCGAAGACTTAGAAGCCCTGGCCGACGACCTCAGCGCCCAATACCCCGTCCTCATCGCCACGGAGGTGGGCGGCGGCGTGGTCCCCATGGACCCGGCCCAGCGCATGGCGCGGGAAGCCGCCGGGCGGCTGGCCTGTCTGCTGGCCCAGCGGGCGGAGAGCGTCATCCGCGTCTGCTGCGGCCTGCCCCAGGCGCTCAAGGGGGAACTGCTATGACCGTCGAGCTCATCCGCCACGGGAACACCCTCTGGCAGGGGACCGGGCGGTATCAGGGAAAGTCGGACGTGCCCCTCTCCGCCGCCGGGCTGGCGGAGCTGCACCCGCCAGAAATTGGCCCGGAGACGGTCTACATCACGAGGCTCTGCCGCACCCGGCAGACGGCCGAGCGCCTCTTCCCCCATGCAACACTCGTGGAAACGGACGGCCTGGAGGAGATGGACTTTGGCGACTTCGAGGGCCGCAGTGCCAACGACATGGCCCACGACCCGGCCTATCGCGCCTGGGTGGATACGATGTGTCAGGGGCCTTGCCCCAATGGCGAGAGCCAGGCCCGGTTTATCCGGCGGGTGACGGCAGCCTTTGCTCGTCTTTTGGATACAGCGGCTGTAAAGGAAACTAACTTGACGATCGTCGCCCACGGCGGCACGCAGCTGGCGGTCTTATCTGCTTTCGCCGACCCGAAGAAGCCCTATTTCGACTGGTCTGTCCCCTGCGGGCACAGCTATGTCTTAGACGCCAGCCGCTGGCCCACGGAACGCCGCCTGACGCTCTTAGGCCAGCGGGACTATACGAAAGGGGCGAAGTTATGAGCCTGCTTCTGGGTGCGGCCCTGAGCTTTGTGCTGGACCTGCTCTTTGGGGATCCGGAGAAGTTGCTCCATCCCGTGGTGGTCATGGGAAAAGTCATTTCCCGCCTGGAAAAGATCCTGCGGGCGGGCTTTCCCAAAACGCCGAAGGGAGAGCGGGCGGCGGGCTTTGTCCTGGCGCTGCTTCTGCCGGTGGGGACGCTGACCGTGACCATTTTGGCACTGTGGGCTGTGGGGCTGATTCACCCGACCTTGCGCTTCGCCCTGGGTGTCTTCTGGGGCTGGCAGGCCCTGGCCCTCAAGGGGCTGAACACGGAGAGCAAACGGGTCTACACCGCCCTCACCACGGGGACCATCGAGGACGCCAGAAGGGCCGTGAGCCGCATCGTGGGGCGGGATACCCAGCGCCTGGACGAGGCCGGGGTCACCCGCGCGGCGGTGGAGACGGTGGCGGAGAATTTCTCGGATGGGGTCTTAGCGCCCCTGTTCTATCTGCTCCTCGGCGGGGCCCCGCTGGCCCTGTGCTATAAGGCCATCAACACCATGGACAGTATGATAGGGTATAAAAACGAACGCTATCTCTATTTCGGCTACTGTGCCGCCAAGCTGGATGACGCGGCCAACTGGCTCCCGGCCCGGCTCTCCGCGCTGCTGTTGGTGCTGTCCTCTGCCCTGCTGGGGGAGGACGCCCAAGGCGCCTGGCGCATCTGGCGGCGGGACCGGCGGAACCACGCCAGCCCCAACTCCGCCCAGACGGAAGCGGCGATGGCCGGGGCCTTGGGGATCCAGCTGGCTGGCCCCGCCTGGTACTTTGGCGAGAAGTATGACAAGCCCACCATCGGCGACGCCAAGCGCCCCGTGGAGCCAAACGATATTCTGCGGGCCGACCGTCTGCTCTACGGCGGGGGCGTGCTGGGCCTGGTTTTGCTGGGCCTGGTGCGCTGGGCCGTTTTGCGCTGGGGAGGGATCTGATGCGAAAAGGAAACCACGGCGGCGACTGGGCCGCCTACCAAGCCAAACACGACGCACTGCCCCGCTTGGATTTCTCCGCTAACGTCAGCCCCCTGGGCCCGCCGGAGGGCGTAAAGCGGGCCATGCGGGAGGCCATCGAACACGTGGCACAATACCCCGACCCCCGTTGCTGCGCCCTGCGGAAGGCTTTGGGGGAGCATCACGGGGTAGACCCCGCCCACATCCTCTGCGGCAACGGTGCGGCGGACCTCATCGACCGATTGGCCCTGGCCCTGCGGCCCAAGCGGGCCTTGGTGACGGCCCCGACCTTTTCCGAGTATGCCGAGGCCTTGGAACGGGTGGGGGGGCAGGTCACGTCCTTTCCCCTGCGGGAGGAGGACGGCTTTGCGGTCACGCCGGAGATACTCGACGCGATCACACCGGACTTAGACGTTCTCTTTTTGTGTGAGCCGAACAACCCCACGGGACGTACCACGCCCCGCGCGCTGCTTTTGCGCATTTTAGAGCGGTGCGCCGCCTGCGGCACACGCCTTGTGGTGGACGAGTGCTTCAACGAATTTCTGGAC
>OLNE01000365.1_pt1 | contig 45839 bp, 45 predicted proteins | sample 1672431 | NCBI WGS metagenome assembly OLNE01 (sample SAMEA3136685, study PRJEB25190) | human gut metagenome | reverse complement strand
CCGTTCTGTTGAAAGGACACGATCATGATGGATCAGAACATCTCACTTGAAGAGGCCCGCGAATTCTTCAAGAACGACCACTTCGCAACCGAAGCCTGCGGCTGCCGCGTCGTCGAGGCCGGTCCCGGTCATGCCGTTTGCGAGTTCGATATCGAAGAGAAGCACCTCAACGGTTTCGGTGGCGTCATGGGCGGTGCCATTTTCACGCTGGCCGACTTCGCCGTTGCCATTGCCAGCAACATCGGTGAAGAGCCTTCTGCCTGCGTCGTTTGCTCAATCCAGTTCATGAAGGGCGCGAAGGGCGATAAACTGATCGCAACGGCTTCGACCGACCGATCCGGCCGCACGCTTGGGTTCTACACCATCGACGTGGTGGACAACTTGGGCACGAAGGTAGCGAAGATGACCGCCACGTGCAGCCGCAAACCGAAGGCGTAACGACGAGCACGCCGTGATAGGGCTTTCACGAAAGTTCGACAGTCTTAGGTTTTGATAACAGCCGATGCCGACATGAGCGCCGGCCTTCGAGCAAAGGAGCAGCCATGAAGATCAACGTCCCGCTTGAGAACGGGCTTTTGCCCGACCGTTTCGGCAAGCATGCCGCCAGTGAGTACCGCACCGAGAACTTCCCCACGCGCTCGTTCCCTATTTCGGTTGAGGACGTTCCTACGAACACGAAATCCATCGCACTTGCATTCGTCGACTTCGATGCCATTCCCGTGGGCGGATTCTGCTGGATTCATTGGCTGGCCTGCGATTTCGCACCCAACACCACACTCATTCCCGAGAACGCCAGCGCAAACGGCGAAGTTGCTTGCACGCAAGGCGCGAACTCCAACTGGTCGCCCATGTCCCACGGCTCAAGCAACCCTGCCGTATTCAACCGCTACTGCGGACCGCAACCGCCCGACAAGACGCATTTCTACACTCTTGCCGTATATGCGCTCGATACGAAGCTCAACCTGCCCGAAGGCTACTACTTAAACGAATTCCGCCGCGCCATCAACGGGCACGTGCTTGCCAAGGCCACGCTTGAGATTCCCAGCCGCTCGTAAAGGTTGAGATGGCTTACGAGCGGCTGACGCCTGATTCGTGGCCGCGTGCAAATCAGAAGCCTTACTCAATAGTCGATTTCACTAAAGCCGCGGCTCGCTGAGCTGCGGCTTTTTTGCGGTCGCTAATCGGCCTGCGGCTTTGAGCCGTCATCGCCGTCGCTGAAGGTTACCAGCACCAACATCCCCGCCATCAAAATCAGGCCGATCCAATCGGCACCGGTGAAGACTGTACCCAAAAGCAGCGCCGAGAACATCATCGCGCTGGCAGGCTCCACCGCGCCAAGCAGGCTGCCAGTGATCGAACCGACCAGCGACACGCCGCGCAAGTAGAGCCAAAACGACAGGAACGTGCCTAAAAACGTCAGACCGCCGATTAACACCAACCAACCCCGCGCATCAAGCAAAGCAACCTCGGCGACAAACACCTGCGGGCCCAGCGTGGTGAGATAAACAACAGTCGACAGCACGAACGTGATAAGCATGCCCACCGCCGTAACCGGGAAGCTGCCGAACTTCTCGAACAGATGCGCATGGCGCGGCACCAGCACGTAAACGGCAACCGAGAACGCATTGAGGATGCCCCAGAACAGGCCCGCGGCAGGTAAAACCAGTGTGGTGGGATCGCCCTGGGTTGCGATGAGGAACGTTGCCACCAAGGCAAGAACAAGACCCGCCGCCTCGATCGCGTGTGGGAATCTGCGGCCAACAAGACACGTGTACAGCATCACGAACACGGTTCCCAGCATTTGCAGAACAGTCGCGGTTCCCGCATTGGTGAGCGCGACGGCCGTCATGCAAGCGAACTGATCGACGAACAGACACAACCCGAACACAAACAGCGCGATTTTAGTGACCTTCGCGCACGTAACCATTCGGTTGAGCACTGCACGACGCGCGACGAAAATGGCTGCGAAGAACGCGATGCTTGCAAAGAACGAACGCACCACCGTAGAGAACAGCGGCGTGATGCCGTACGTTGCGAACAGGAATTGAGCGCACGTTCCCGATACGCCCCAAAGCCCCGCGCCGACAACCCCTGAAATGAACCCGGCTATGAAGCGACGGCGCGTCTCGAGGTTATGAGGCATGGTTCGCTCCGACTTGGTCGCTGTCGCTGCGGTCTAGCAGACCGCGCTCGGCGACACCGCTGCCGTCCCACACCGGAATGAAACTCTCTTTTGCAGCGGGACCCTCCTGCCAGAAATAGTCTTCCATGCCAATCGAATCGGCGTAATCCAGCAGGCGCTCATATTCCTCATTGGACACGGTTTCACCCAAACGTGGATACCTTGCAAGAACACGCTGCGCGCGGGCATCGCCATCTTCCGCACGCGATGCAAGAACGGGCGTGTACTGGTTCATGACAGACACCAACACGTCATCGCCGTAACGCTCGTGGAGCAACTTCATAACGCGCTTTGAATCCTCCAAGCCGTCGGGCAGCAGCAAATGACGCACAACAACGCCACGCGTCATCCGCACTTGGTTGCGATATTCATCGAACTTGGGAGCACCGATGGTTTCGACCATGGCGTCAAGCGCACGGACGGCCACTTCAGGGTAGTCGGACGCATGCGAATATGCCTGAGCCACCTGGCCGCTGGCGTACTTGAAGTCGGTGAGATAAATGTCAACCGTGCCTTTCAGCGCGTTGATAGCCTGGAAACGTTCGTAGCCCGACGTATTCCAAGCAACTGGAAGCGCCAACCCGCGCTCGCGAGACACCCGCACCGCCTTGCGGATCTGCAACGCATAGTGCGTCGGCGTGACGCAATTGATGTTGAGCGCGCCCCGAGCTTGCAACTCAAGGAATATATCAGCCAAGCGATCGATGGTCACGTCGATACCGAACTCGCCTTCGGCGATCGTCGCGTTTTGGCAGTACACGCAATGGAGCGGGCAGTTCGCAAAGAACACCGTGCCCGAACCCGACTCGCCCGACAGCGGCGGCTCTTCCCAATAATGAAGGGCAGCGCGCGCTACACAGATTGTGTCGTCGGCCCCGCAAACACCGCGCCTACCCGCCGCACGATCGGCGGCGCACAGGCGCGGGCAGAGGTTGCAGGGTGAAAAGCGCAAGCTTCCAACCTGCGCTGGGAAATCAGCAGCAGCCATGTTGATGACTGTGGCCGTGGTCATGGCCGCATCCGCACTCGTGATCGCCATCATGACCATGATCATGATCGTGACCGCAGCCGCACTCGTGGTCGTGACCTGCGTAATCGTCGTAATCGTCGAAGTCGTACGGGGCATCGTAGTTGTCCTCGTAGAACTCGTCGTCCTCGTCATCCAGATGGGCGTCGGTGCTGTAATATTCGGCCGCACGCGACCAATCAAGACCGGCCTCACGCACCTCCTCCTCTTCGCGATACAACAACGCAAGCGCGGAAGGAGCCATGTCGACGCCGCCGATGACGGCCAGCAGCTCGAGAACGCGCATGCAGGCTTCAAGCTGCGGAAGAACCAGGTCGATATCGTCCGCCGTACTCATTGCGGCGGCAAGCTCGCCGATGAACATCTCGACGGTGTACGTGCCGCTGAAGCGCTTCTCGGCAACCGCGGAAAGAACCTGATCGGCGTGAGGGGAAGCCGCACCGGCGCGACCCTCAAGCTCGACCTCGGATGCGGGATCGTTCTGAACGGCGCGGAACAGCGCATCGGCCTCGATAGCGGCGACGATCTGGGCGGCAACCTGAACGGAAAGCGCGGCGCGGGCCATCTGAGCACTGCCTGCAGCGCCGGTGATCTGAGCATTGCCGGCAAGAAGCTCAAGCACGGCAGTTGCGTCATCGATGTCGGCCTTCTCGCCTGCAACGAAGCACGCGATGTTCTCGATGTCGGCGAATGCGTCCTGAACCGCCGTGTCCAAAACGACGATAGGGGCCTCGACGGGACGAAGATCGTTCACCATGGCAACCGCGGAAAGCTCACGTGCGAACGTGGGCGTGGTCGGCGACAAGTCGATGAGCAAAGCCTTGCTTGCCGCGCGCTTGACGATGCCATCGGTTCCGAAATAGGCATCCTCAAGAGCCGTGGTGCTGGTGAAATACGTGATGACTACTTCAGCATCCTCGACGATGTCCTCGGCGAACCAACCAGCAGCATCCAAAATGCGGCGAACGTGCGCGCCAACGGTGTCATTGCCTGCGTAGAAATAAGCGGCCATGCTAAATCACATCCCAACGTGAACGAGATAACAAAACAATGCGAAGCGGAAGCGGTCTTGGCTGTGCGCTAGCGAATGCCCCGCCATCAAGCGCTGCCAACCACTGCGCCGCGATCGAGCAATCTACTGTTTGCGAACCTTGCGCGCGATACGGTCGGAAACCGTGGTATTCTCACGCGAATCATGGCCCCAGAAAACCATTGCCAACATGCCCGGACCCACATGCGAGCCGATAACCGGACCCACATTCGCATCAAGGAAATAAATGCTGTCATCGACCTTGCGCAGCTCGTCCTTCAGACGTTCGGCATCCTTGGGGCAGTCAGCCTGGCCGATAACGACCATCTTGCTAGAGCCGTCGTCGATGGCGTTCTTCGAATAGAACTCGACCATCTGGCGAATGGCTTTCTTGCGGCCGCGCGCAACGCCCGTAAGCCCCAGCTTGCCGTCAAGCGAAAGATCAAGCATGGGCTTCACATCAAGCTTACTGCCCGCGAACGCAACCGAAGACGGAATGCGGCCGCCGCGTTTCAGCGCGTCAAGCGAATCAAGCGTGAACATCTCGTTCACGTAGAAGCGCGCCTCTTCCGCCCATTCAACCAGCTCGACGGCGGTAAGACCGCGGTTTCGCTGATTGATGGCCTCGTACACCAGCAGCGCCTCGGCGATGGATGCCAAGCGCGTGTCGACGATGTACAGCTCGGCGGCGGGGTGCTCGGCGATCAGCTGATCACGCACGAGAACCGCGGTGTTGTACGTTCCCGAAAGCTGGCTTGAAAAGCACAGGAACACGGTGGGGACGCCGCTTTCGATTGCACGTGAGAACGTCTCGTGAAAGGTCGTGATGGGGATCTGCGCCGTAGTGGGCATCTCGCCCTTGCGCATGCGCCCGTAGAATTCCTTCGGGGTGATGGTTTGATACAGGTCGTCAAGCTGCTCACGGTTACCCATGATATAGGGGAACTGCAAAAGTTCGACACCTGGAACGTCGATCAGCTCGAACGGAAGATCGCACGTGGTGTCGACGATGAGGTTGCATTTGATATCCGTAGGCATGTTTTCTCCTTCAGATGGTTAATCGATGCCGCGCAAACGCTTCGCAAGGTCGCGACGGCGCTCGTACAAGCCGCGCTCGAGTCCCACCGGGTACGTATGGGGGTTCATGATGCGCTTCTGGGTTTCGTCAAGGGTGGCCAAACCCTCTTTGGCAAAGCCACGCGCTGCCATGGCGTCGCGCGTTTCAGGGACAAGGACAACCTGGCCAGCGCGGGCAAGCGGCTCGAGCAGGTTCTTGTAGGTCTTTCCCGCCAGGTTCTTCTGACGCAGCTCGTCGAAGGGATCGACGATGGTTTCGCCCTTCTCGATGCCATGATTGACGTCGAATACCATATCGCCCGCGATCTTGCCGTCTTCGTAAAAGTAACGGCGCACATCAAGGACGCCGGGCGTGGTGAGCTTCGTAGCCGAACCGGTGATCTTCAGGTGGTCAACCCAGTCCTCGCCCGGCTTGCGCGTGGCGGACAGCTTGTAAACGCCGCCCAACGTGGGCTGATCGTATGCGGAAGCAAGCTTGGTGCCAACGCCCCACGAAGCGACGACCGCGCCTTCGTCGCGAATCGAGCGGATAAGGTACTCGTCAAGGTCGTTCGAAAGAACGACGCCGCAATCGGTAAGGCCGGCCTCGTCAAGCATACGGCGTGCCATCTTGCATTCCCATGCAAGGTCGCCCGAGTCGATGCGGATGCCCGAAAGGCGCTCGCCGCGCTCGCGCATCTCAAGACCAACGGTGATGGCGTTCTTGATGCCCTGCTCAACATCGTAGGTGTCAACCAGCAGCACGCAGTTGGTGGGGAACGACTTCGCGTAAGTACGGAAGGCGGAAAGCTCGTCGGGGAACGACATCACCCACGAATGCGCATGCGTACCCGACACAGGGATGCCGTACTCCTTGCCCGCAAGAACGTTCGACGTGGAGGCGCAACCGCCGACGATGGCAGCGCGCGAGGCCCAAAGGCCGCCCATACCCTGAGCACGACGAAGGCCGAACTCGGCCACGGGAGACTCGGCCGCCTGGCAGATGCGCGCAGCCTTGGTGGCAATGAGCGTTTCGAAGTTCACGCAGTTCAGAAGCGGTGTTTCGATAAGCTGGCACTCAAGGATGCTGCCCTTCACGCGCACCAGCGGCTCGTTGGGGAACACGATGGTTCCCTCGCGAACGGCGTCGATGTCGACCGTCAATTTGAAATCGACCAGGTAATCAAGGAATCCCTGCTTGAAAAGCTTGCCGCCACCAGGAGCGGAAAGGCCCGCAAGGTACTCGATGTCCTGCTCGCTGAACGTGCACGTTTGCACGAGCTCGGCCAGCTGATCCATGCCGCAGGCAACCGCATAGCCGCCCTTGAACGGGTAGTCGCGGAAATACATATGGAAGCACGCCTCGGTGTCGGCCATGCCGTGCTCCCAGTAACCCTGCGCCATGGTGATCTGGTACAGGTCGGTGAACAATGCGTAATCGATGGTCATAAGATCTCTTCCCTTTCCGTCGCGGTTTCCCGACGGTGTCTCTTCCATCAAGCTACTCCAGCAAGCAGGCTGATGGCTATTCGGCCGTGCCCGAATACTTGGAGTCGTCCTCATCGGCAGGCGAGATCACGACCCAGGGCTTGCCCTTGCGGATGATGACCGCTTCTTCGCCGCTATGGTACACCTCGGACATGATTGTCTTGATGTCGTTCTGAGCTTCCTCGATATCGATGGACAGCAAAGCCATGGCTCTCCTTTACCTAGCTAAACGAATCGGACGCGGCCCTGCGCCGGCAGCCGATCGCATATATGACGAACGATGCGAACGAACGAGGTTACTGGCCATTCGCCGGCGCGTGACCCTGATCGGGCTTCTTGCCCTGGCCGTTGCCGCCGGAACCGCTGCGACGGCGGCGCGGACGCCTGCCCGGCTGCGCGGATGCGGGCTTGCCGGCGCCCTCAGCGGAACCGGACGCTTGCGGACGCGCATGCTGCGCTGCGCCCTTTCCCGACTGCTGCGCGTGCTGTTGACCCTGCGAGGAGCCCTCGCGCGAACGGAGCGCGGACAACTTGCGGCCCGGCGCCACCGATCCCTGCGCGCCGCTTGCGGGCCTTTGACCCTCGTTTTGCGCACGCGTCTCGGAGTTCCCTTGAGCTTGAGCACCCTTCGAGCCCGAACCGCTGCTGCGACGGCGACGGGTGCGGCCGCCGTTTGAAGACGCGGAGCCCTCGGCCTTGGAGCCGTTCTGCTTGGGCGTGCCCTGCTTAGATGCTGCGGCGTCCTGCTGCTTCTCGGCTGCGGGACGCTGACGACGGTTGGGACGCTGACCCTGCTTCACGGACGGGCGCTTCGTCTCGGTCTCGGTAGCGGGTGTTTCCACCGTGCTGGTGGTTCCGTCGACGCCGACCTTAGTGGAGCGGCGACGACGCTGCTTGTGCTGAATAGGTGCAGGTTCGCTTGCCTGCTGCTGCTTGCGCGAGCGGCCGGAGCGGCTTTGGCCCGACTGCTTCTTTCCGGATTTGCCCGAACCGACGCGACGCACCTCGGTGGGGTTGGCAAGGGTGTCCTTCTCGGTAAGCTGCGAGGTGAGCAACGACGCAGCGCCCAAACGATCCTCTTCCTTAGCGGCATGGGCTGCTTCCCAGGCCTCTTCGCCTACGGCGTTCGGACGCGGGGAATCGCCGATAGTATCCATATCGGCCAGCGGAACGCTAACGGGCTTCTCGTCCTCGACCAAGATCGAGACGGTTTCGCGAGGAACGTCCAAATCGACGACTTTGCCCTCGCCCACCGGCGTTTTCACCTTGGCATTCTTCTTGGGCGCGCGGCCATGGAAGTCTTTGTAGGCGTCGAACTCGTAACGCAGGCAGCACATAAGACGGCCGCACAGACCCGAGATCTTTTGCGGGTTAAGGGAAAGCCCCTGCTCTTTTGCCATGCGGATGGAAACGGGGTTGAACTCGCCGCCAAGCCTGCGACAGCACAGCTCCTGACCGCAGTGACCGATGCCGCCGACCATGCGAGCCTCGTCGCGCACGCCGATCTGTTTCATGTCCACGCGCACGCGGAAGCGCGAAGCCAGATCACGCACCAAGTCGCGGAAATCGATGCGATCTTCAGATTCGAAGAAGAACACGGCCTTGTCGCCATCGAACAGGAACTCAACGGCAACGGGGTTCATGTCAGGAGCTTTTTCTGCGGCGAGCTGGCGGAAGATCGGCAGCGCCTCGCGGCTTTTCACCTCGAGCTCTTCAGCGCGGGCGATGTCTTCGTCCGTTGCCAGACGACGCACGGGCTTGAGCGGGGATTTCAGCTTGGACACCTGATCATGAGTGGCCTCGAACACCGGCTCGTCGACATGACCGAACTCAAGGCCGCGAGCGGTGAGCACGACGACGGCATCATCGGTGACAAGATCGAGATCGCGGGCGTCAAACCACAGGGTTTTGGGATTGCAAGCAAGTCTAACAGGCGCTATGCGAACCATACAGTGCCTCTTTCATTTCGAAGAACAACGCATCGATGCACGTTTCGGAGGATACATTATAGTCGAGGGCCGAATTACAGCGCTCGATTGCGGCGAAAGCGCGGGTCAAACGCGCTTCGTCCGTATGGACAGAGGCGTCCTCGATTTGATCGCGGACGTCAACGTTGATGATGAGATCGGGCGTTCCCGCGCACGTGATGAGCACGTCGCGGAGGAACGAACCGGCAATGGAAGTAAGCTGGCGAAGCGACTCACGCGTCTCGGCGGAAAGGGCGCGCTTGTTGCGCGCCTCGATCTGACGGATAGCGGACTTCGCCAGGAAGTCGGCATTCTCGGCAAGCTCGGCCTCTTGCTGCGCACGAACCGTGTCAAGCGGGGCTTTCACCTGAACAACCAGGTCACGAGCTGATTGGATGATGTCCCACGAATCGGCGTTGCGCAGCGAGCACACCGCGGCAAGGACATTGCGGCGAAACTCCATGCACTCGTTCGAACGCGAGAAGGTGACGGCGCGCTCGATGGATCCATCGCAGGCCTCAAGCGCCATCCTGGCAACCTCGAGCTCGACGCCGGTGTTCTGAGCCACCATTTTCGCGGCCTCATTTGCCGGGATGGTGCGGAACGGCACGACCTGGCAACGCGAGACGATGGTGGGAAGCACGCTTTCGCGCGACGAGGCAAGCAGGATGAGCACCGCGTCTTCGGGCGGCTCTTCGAGCGTTTTCAGGAACGCATTGGCCGCGGAATCGGACATGCGGTCGATGCGACTGAGAATGTAGATCTTCTTGTCAGCCTGAATGGGCGCAAGCGTCACGTCGGAGACGACATCGCGCACCTGCTCGACCAGATACTGACCGTTTGCGCTTTCAGGCTGATAAAAATGCACGTCGGGATGCTTGCGGCGCTCGATGCGATGGCAAATGTCGCAGGTGTCGTCGCCGCCCTTGGCGCACAGAAGCGCCTTTGCAAGCGCGAAAGCCGTCTGCGATTTGCCCGAGCCTGCCGGCCCGCAGAACAGATACGCCTGCGACACGCGACCGGAAGCCACACTGGTGCGCAGGAAATCGCGAACCTGAGGCTGCCCGACAACCCTATCGAATACGTCCGCCATTTAAGCGTCGCCGCCCTTCCCATCAAGAGAGTCGAACGGGACAAGCGACAGATCGAACGTTGGGAACAGATCGATGATCTGCGCGAACACCGCGCGGGCCGTATCGGATTTCTTTCGCGAAGTGACAACCGTGCGGAAGCGCTCGGGAAAACGCTGTGCCGAGTCGGCGTAGCCCTGGGCCACGCGGGTATGGAAATCGACACCCGCAAGCTCGAGGCGATCGGCCTTCCTTCTGCTTGTTGCGCGTGCAAGACCCACCGAGGCATCGAGGCCCGTGGTCATGAACACCGTACGTGCGGGAACCGTGCCCTGGCAGGCAAGTTCATTGACGAAATCAACCGATGCACGGTCGATGCCGCGGCCGAATCCCTGATAGGCAACGGTGGAATCGATGAATCGATCGCAGATGACGACGGCCCCGCGTTCCAAAGCGGGCTTCACAACCTGGGCGACAAGCTGAGCGCGGGCGGCCTCGTAAATGAGCAGCTCGCAAACATCGGAGATCTCGTCGTGCGCCGGGTCGAGCACCAACCTGCGCAAGCTTTCGCCAACGGACGTGCCGCCCGGTTCGCGAAGCTGAACCACGTCGAAACCTTGGGCCTTCAGCTGCTGGACGACGAAGCCCATGTGCGTGGTTTTGCCCGCACCGTCACCACCCTCGAACGTGATGAACACGCCCGAAGCGGCCGTTTTCGAAGCCTCGTTTTCGTTTTCGCCTTTGAAAGCCATGGTCTCGCCTCACCGTGATAGGTTGGTGGTTGCCGCTTTGATCGCACGAACCGACATAGTGCGCGACGATCAGCGATTCTTCATTATAACCCGCACGACAAAGCAAGGCGGAAGCGCCGCATAGTCAGCCACGATTTAACCAGATGCGCGGCTTTTCGCCGGCGCATCCGCAAGACGAATTTCGCCTGAAGTTTTTCACAGCTCGCTCATTTTGCGATCCAGCAGCTTCTGGGGATCGACGATATGCTTGCCCACCGCCATCTCTTTCGGGCTGAATCCAAGCGCCAGGCCCACGAGCTGCGGAAGATGCAGCGTCGGCATGGTGATGTCGCGGTTCTGCTTCTTCTGGGCGTCGTGCTGCCACATGTCGAGCGCCATATGGCAAAGCGGGCACGGCGTGACCAAGCAGTCAGCACCCGCGTCCTTGGCGGCCAAGCAGCTGGCGCCATTGGAAAGCAGCGCCTCGCGCTCGGCCGGGTAGATGCTGTGAAAACCGCAGCAGGCCAAACGCTGGCTGAACTCGGTGTTATTGGCCCCAAGCGCCTCGGCAAGGGCCTCCATGGAATGCGGGTTGCGCGGGTCCTCGAAGCCCATGACATCGGGCGGCATAAGGATATGACAGCCGTAGAAGTTGGCGACCGACAGGTTCTCGAGCGGGCGCACCACGTGGCGGCGAAGTTCGTCAAGTCCGTACTCGCGCTCGTTGACGAGCACCCACAGGTAGTGCGTGACCTCGGCCGTGCCCTTATATTCAAGCCCGATTTCAGCAAGGGCCTCGTTCACCTTCGCGCGCAGGGCAGCATCTTCGTCAAGGCGCTTCTTCGCGGTGCGCAGCATGAGCGTGCACGTGTTACATACGGTGAGGATGCGGCCGAAGCCGGCGGCCTCGGCCAGCGCGATGTTGCGGGCGTTGACCGCCACGCCCAGAAAGTCGTCGATGTCCTGGATCTGAGCCGCACCGCAGCACGTCCAACCCTCGATCTCTTGAATCTCTATGCCCAGACGCTCACAGGTTTTCAACGTGGCGATTTTAAGCTCGCTTGCCGCGGACTCCAGCGTGCAGCCCGGGAAGAACGCGTAACGATGCTTAGCCATGGTTCACCTCGTCGTCTTGGCCCTTGGAAAGGTTCTGGGAGAACTCGTACAAACAGCGCACGTCCTCGATACCCTTCACCGGGCGCGGCATGTGCAGTGGGTTCATCTTGCCGGCCAGCACCATGCGCATCGCAAACGGCGTGCGAGTAAGAACGGTCTTGACCGGGCCCTCGGTGCGAAGCGCCAGCATGGTCTCATTAAGCAGGCCCGTCCTCTTGACGTCCCCGTAGAAGGACAGGGCATGACGCGCGCCTTCGGAGTTCGTCTGCCCCATTGCGATAGCGCGGCGGCGCAGGTAGCTGATCTCCTCGGCCACGGGAATGCCCTTCGGGCACTTCGACGTGCACTGCTGGCAGTGGATGCACTTCCACAGGTTGTTCTGAAGGGCAGCCAGCACGCGTGTGCCACGATCGCCATCGCGGCTGTCGCGCTCGAAACGGTAGGCTTTGTTCATGGCCGCGGGAGGCAGGTACGTGCCATCGTCATAAGCCAGCTCGCGGCACTCCGAGACGCAGCTGCCGCAAAGAATGCAATCGGCGGGCTTGGCGATGAGGTGGAAGTCCTCGGGCGACTGCAGGTGGTCATGGCGACCCTCATGCGGGCACATCCAACCCTGCACCTTTTTCATCTTGCCGCCCACCCCGTCGAAATCAACGACCAGGTCGCGCACAACGGGCAGATTGTTCAGCGGCTCAAGGGAAAGCTCGTCGGTGCCGAACGTGTCCAACAGCGAATCGAGCTGGGTCTCGCAGGCAAGGAACGCGCTGCCGTTGACCTGCAACGCACAGCTGCCGCAGATGGCGTGGCGACATGCGCTGGTGAAGCAGAGCGTCGGATCTTGCTGCTCGCGAATCTTGGTGAGGCACCCGAGCAGGGTGTCCTTGGCGTAGGGCAACTCGTAACGCTGGCTGAACGAGCGCTCGCCGTCGAAGCGGCGCACATTGAAGACGATGGTTCTTTCGGCGGCCATCAGTACGTCCTTTTCTCTGGCGGGAACTTCGTCACCGAAACGGGACGGTAGTCGATCGAATAAGACCCATCCTTTGCAAGCGACACAAGGGTATGGGCCAAGAAGCGTTCATCATCGCGCTTGGGGAAGTCCTCGCGCGAATGCGATCCGCGGCTCTCCTTGCGGGCACGGGCACCCATGCAGACGGCCTTGGCGATCTGCAGGATGTTACCCAGCTCCACGTAGTTCATGAACGCCTGGTTGTAGATCTTGGAGGAGTCGCCGATCGAGGCATCAGCATAGGCGGCCATGCACTCGTCGACAACGGCCTCGGCGGCGGCCATCCCCGTCTCGTTGCGGAAGATGCCCACGCCGTTCCACATGGCCTCGGCCATGCGGTCGCGGATGGCGAAGACGGATTCGCCACCTTTCTTGCCGCGCACGGCGTCGAATCGCTCGATCCATTGCTGCTCGAGATCCTCGAGGCGGTCTGCAGCCGGAAGCTCGCGGCGACGCGCCGTGTCGGCGGCGCCAACGCCAGCCTGCCTGCCGAAGAAAACCACCTCGGACACGGAGTTGCCGCCCAAGCGGTTGGCTCCATGAACGCTGATGCAGCTGCACTCGCCCGCGGCGTGCAGGCCGTCGACAGCTGTCGCGCACGTGCGGAAGTCGACGACGTCGATGCCACCCATCATGTAGTGGTTGGAGGGGCGGATAGGCACCGGGTCGGTGACCATGTCCACACCCTCGAAGGAAAGCGCCAGCTCGCGCACCTGCGGTAGGCGCTCCATGATGCGCTCGGCGCCCAGATGGCGAAGGTCCATAAGGACGTAAGACTCCATACCCTCGCCGAAACCGCGACCCTCCCTGATCTCGGTCTCGATGGAGCGGGCCACCAGGTCGCGAGGACCGAGCTCCATTTTCTCGGGGGCATAGCGCGCCATGAAACGCTCACCTTGATTGTTAATGAGGTAGCCGCCCTCGCCACGGCACGCCTCGGAGAGCAGCACGCCCGTGGAAGCCAGGCCCGTGGGATGGAACTGCACGAATTCGGGGTCTTTGACGGGCACACCCGCGCGCAGGCACGCCGCCACGCCGTCGCCGGTCATGTTAGTGGCATTGGTGGTGCGACTCCAGTACACGCGGCCGAAGCCGCCGGCGGCGATGACGACCGCCTTGGCTTGAAAGGCCTCGATCTCGCCGCGGCGCAGGTCAATGGCCACGACGCCCTGAACGCCGTCCTGATCGCGGGCGATGTCCAGCAGGTTCATCTCGTCCAGAAACTCGACACCGTTCTTCAGGCAGTTCTCGTAGAGCGCGTGCAGCACCACGTGACCGGTCTTGTCGGCCGAGTAGCAGCAGCGCGGATGACTCGCACCACCGAAGGGACGCTGCGCGATGCGGCCCTTCTCGTCGCGCGAGTACGGCACGCCCATGCCCTCGAGCTCGAGAACCAGGTCGGGCATGCCCGACACGAAGAACTCCACTGCGTCCTGATCGGCCAGGAAGTCGCTTCCCTTGACCGTGTCGTAGAAGTGGCTCTCGATGGTGTCGGTCCCATCGCGGTAGCCCAAGGCCGCGTTCATGCCGCCCTGGGCCGCACCGGTGTGGCTGCGCGTGGGGAACACCTTCGTGAGTACCGCGACCGACAGGTCGCCCTGCTTGCTGGCGGCCAAAGCCGCCGACATCCCCGCACCGCCGGCGCCGACGATGACCACATCGTAAGTGCGCATCGGATTCCTTTCCTGTTTATAAGCGAAACAACGGCCACAGGCTTGAAGCCGCGGCCGCAGATCTAGGATTGCCCAGACTTGCTGTCAAGCCCGGGCAATCTACTATTCGTCGTCTTTCTTCGAAGCTGCAGCCTTCGTTGTCTTCGACTTCGTAGCCGAGGTCTTCGACTTGGCGGTTGATGTTTTGGCCTTCGTAGTCGAAGCTTTCTTCGTTTTGCCCTTGGCAGCCGTCTTGCCCTTTTCGGTCTTAGACTCGTCCTTCTCTTTGCTTGGGCAATCGAAGTTCGGGCAGAGCTTCCACGGACCGCGCGCAGTGGTGACGATGACCATGGGAGCACCGCATGCCTTGCAGGTTTCCTCGGTTGCCGTAAGCTTGCCGTACTGCGGAAGCGGATAGCTGGTATCGCATTCCTCGTAATTCTCGCAGCGGATGAAGCGCTTCAGCGTGCGCGGGTTCTTCTGCGCGATAAGTTTGCTCTCTTTGCCCATTGCGGCACATGTGGGGCACGTGCCCACCACCACATCGGGTTCTTTGTTGGACTCGCAATTGGGGTCGATGCACATGACACGAGGTTTCGAGCGGAACGCCGTGACCTTAACCTGGGGCATGCCGCACGTCGGGCAAACCTCGGGAACCGATTCGATCTTGCCCTTCGGCAGCGGATAGGTAACGTCGCAATCGGGCCACCCCGAGCAACCGATGAACATCGACTTGGTTTTGTTCGAGGCCCTGATTTGCAGGTCTTTGCCGCACTTAGGGCACTTACCGACATAGGCGTCAGCCGCAACCGCATCGGCAAGGGCGTCCTTGACCTCTTCCGCATGGGGAATGAGCTGGTCGAGCTGACCAGCCAGCAACGCACGCGAATCGGCAACGACGTCGTCTTTGGTGGTTTTGCCGGCAGCGATGTTGTTCATCTCTTGCTCGAGCTCGGCAGTCATCTCGGGATGCGTGATGTGCGGAGCGTACTTGTCAAGAGCGTCACACACGGCCATGCCGAGCTGAGAAGGCTCAAGCGGGTCGCTCTGAACGTATTTGACGTCGTACAAGCGCTGGATGATAGAGTGGCGGGTGGACTTGGTGCCAAGCCCGAGCTTCTCCATTTCCTGGATAAGCTTGCCCTGACTGTAACGCGCAGGGGGCTCGGTCTGCTTCTTCGTGCAGGTGGCGCCGTTGAACGCGATGACGTCGCCCTCGGCCAGCTGCGGAAGCTGCTCATCCTTCTTCAGGCCATACGGGTAGATAGCGCGGAAGCCCGGGGAGACAAGCACATCGCCGCGCGCTGCAAACGATTCGCCGGCAACATCGAGGGTGACTTTGGTTCCCTCGACAATGGCCTCATCGGAAAGCGTTGCCAAGAAGCGACGCGCAATGAGGTTGTACAGCTTGTACTTCGAGGCATCCATATCGTCGGGCGTTGCCTTCGCCGTGGGATAGATAGGCGGGTGGTCGGTGTCTTGCTGCTTGCCGCGCGTTGCCGTGATCTTGCCCTTCGAGAGGATCTTGCGGCAGTGCTCGGCATACGCCGGGTTGCCGGCGATGATTTTGACGGTTTCCGCCAGATTCAACGACGACGGGTACACCGTGTTGTCGACACGCGGGTAACTGATGTAGCCGTCCATGTACAGGCTTTCGGCCAAACGCATGGTGCGCGCGGGGCTGATGCCTTCGGCTGCGGCGGCGGCCATAAGCGACGTGGTGTTGAAAGGCGCCGGCGACTTGACGGTGCGCTTGCGCTTGGCGATCTCGCTTACGGTTGCGGTTTTCGCGCCATCGACATGCGCCATGACGGCGTCTGCCTCGGCCTGGGTTTTGAAGCGAGCCGTGGCATGCGGCGCTTCGAAGGCATCGTCACCCTGGCCGAACTTTCCTCGGATGACCCAATAATCCTCGGGAACGAAAGCCATACGCTCGCGTTCCTTAGCGACGACCAGCGCAAGGGTCGGGGTTTGGACACGGCCGGACGAGCGGACGTTTCCGTAACCGGCGAACTTCACCAACGTGAGATAACGAGTAAGCGCAGCACCCCAAATAAGGTCGATGTCCTGACGCGATGCACCGGCCTGAGCCAGATTGACGTCAAGCTCAACCAGGTTATTGAACGCGTGAGTGATCTCTTCTTTAGTGAACGCGGAGTAACGCGCACGGGAAACCGGCGCCGAATCGTTCACTTCCTTGATGCACGAAAGGGCATCGGAACCGATGAGCTCGCCTTCGCGGTCGAAGTCGGTTGCGATGACGATGGAATCGGCCTTCTTCGCCAAGTTCTTAAGCGAACGGATGATTTCCTTTTCCTTCGGCAGCTTCTCGATAGGTGCGTACACCAAATACGGAAGCGCTTCCATCTTCCATGACTTCAGCTCGATGCCGTCAGCCAAGAACGGCTTGCGCTTGGATTTGTAAGGAGGACGCGCAAGATTCGCGGGGATGTTCGCGGGAACCGCCTCGCCGTCGACGGTGACGCCGCGCCAGCCACCGCGCTGCTTGTAAACAAGCTGGGGCGTGAAGTCGGGCTCGAGGATGTGACCGCGCAAACCGATGGTCACCCATTCCTCGCCGGCAACCTCGAATCGGTACACCGGGGTTGAATACACCTTGTCCTTTTTGGGCTTCGAGGTGCCCAGCAACGCAGCGATTTTCTCGGCCGCATCGTTTTTCTCGGTGACCACTAGCTTCATGCGATCTCTCCTGTTCGTCGATCGGTTTCCACGATCGCTCTTGTTCACACGGCGCCCAATTCGATTATTAACGTGTGGGGCTTCATACGGTTCTTCATGCCGGCTTGCCTGCACGCGGCTGATAACAACCGCCCGAGTTAAGGTTACGCAGGCGAAACTCGACTAAGCAGGCTTTAGCATACACGATTTCGAGTAGCCGACAATGAGATTGTCGCCCGCGGAACGATTCGTTTCCCAGGCGACATAATGCGTTGGACCGCTGCTAGAGCGTTGTTGGAGCTGCGGCTAATTGCCGTTTGATCTCTGTTGGACAGACGCTCGATCATGCTGGTTTCGACGCTGGTTGATCATGTTCTCCACCCCGTTCGCCATGCCATGAGGGATGTACGTCATGCTCTCGAGATCGTCGGGAAGATAATCATACAAGCTTTGCGGATCCGTTTGCACGATGTCCTCCAGCCTCGGAACGGCCCCCTCGCGCTGCTTCGCGCACAGCGCGTAAACGCAGGCACCCTGCGCCGAGAGTTTCTCTTCATACAGCGTGTACGGATCGTCAGGGCGCGCCGCACGGCAATCGTCCGTTTTCCAGACAACATCGAAACCGGCGAGCTCAAGCTGGCCAAGCGAGTAAATGAACAGGGGCTCGCTGTCGGTCTTAAGCCAAAGTTCGCCGTCCTGTTCAAGCACCGACCGATACGCAAGCAGGCGGCTTACGTGCGTCAAACGACGATCGGCGTATTTCTTCTTCGGGAAAGGCGCCGGGAAGTTCATGTAGATAGCCGACACCTCGTTGGGTGCGAACAACGCATCGACATGCGGGTTCTCATCAATGGTGAACACGGCATTTTGGACGCCCGCATCCTTTGCCACTTCGGCGCCGTGCATCGCGCATACCGGCTCAATGTCGATACCCACGAACAGAACGTCGGGCTGCGCCTGGGCGCAGGCAACCGTGAAGGCGCCCTTGCCGCATCCCAGATCAATGCGCACCTCGCTCCACCGCTTAGCCGTAGGATCGATTGGCTCGGGCATCTGGCCTGCAAGGATATCGTCTATGGACGGGGCCACCGCGGGGCGCCACTTGTTCCAGCATCCACGCCAAATAGCAGGACGCCGTTCGATGCACGACTCCACACGTGAAAGACGTTTCTCAAGGTCGAAACCTTTATGTTTGCGGGAACGGGCCGTGCGCGTCATTCAACCACCTCGGCAGCCGCACGCGCCTCTGCCTCTTCCCTTTCAAGAACAAGCTTCATGGCGGCGATAGCGCACTCAAGCTCGGCGTCGCCAGGTTCGCGCGTGGTCAGGCGCTGCATTTGCAAACCGGGCCAAAGGATAACTTTAACAAGGGGCATCTCGAGATGGGTTCCCGCCCAGCGCACTGTGACCTCGTATGCCAAACCGGCAATGACAGGCATCAGCAGAATGCGAACTAAGATGACCAGCGCCAGCTTAGGAGCGCCATCAGGAACGCCCCACGCAGCGATAAGCGCGTTCAAGGGCGTAACCGTGTAAATGAAAATCGCGATGATCATAACCATGATCAGGAACGCCGTGCCGCAACGAACATGCAGGCACGGGAACTGCCGAGCGTTTTCGGGGGTCAAAGGCAAACCATGCTCATAGCAGTGAATGGTTTTATGCTCGGCGCCGTGATAGGCGAACATGCGCTTGATGTCTTCCATGCGGCCAATGAGCCAGATGTAGAAGACGAAGACCGCAATGCGCAAAATGCCGTCGACGACGTTCCACGCGAGCGTGTTCGAGTCGTACTCGCCAACGATGAGGTTCGTAATGAACGCGGGCGCGACCACGAACAGCACAACACCCAGCAGAAGACCGAGGCCCATCGACAACGCCATCTCTGCGCTGCTGAGGGCAGGCTCGGACTTCGAAGATTGGACGCTCTCGGGCGCTTCCGAGGAAGCAGCTTTTGCATTCTGGACGCTCTCGGGCGCTTCATTCAAAGCTGGACGCTGTCGCTGCGCTTCCGCGGAAGCGCACTCGGCGTCCACGGAAGCGGCCTCGGCAGCCTCGGCGTTGAAAGATTGGACGCTGTCGCTCGGCTCTTCCAGAGCCGGCTCGGCGTCTACAAACGCATGCTCAACGGCAACGCTCAGGGCCTTATAGCCCAGCACCAAAGATTCGACGAACGCACGGCAGCCGCGAACAACCGGCCAGTACAGCCAGCCGTTCTTTTTCTTGCCGCTGGCGAGATCGTGCTCTTCCGTATAAATGACGTTGTCGGGCTGCCGCACAGCGACAGCCCAGTTGAACTTGCCGCGCATCATGACGCCCTCAAGGAGCGCCTGACCGCCGATGTGCGTTTTCAGAGCGCCATCTTCCGAAAACGCCCGTGAAAGATCGTTTTTCTTTTCAGACACGGAACTGCTTCCTGTTTCGAATTCGGAAAAACCGCGTCTGGCTTTGGGATTATTCGTCAGCCTCGACGCGTGCCGTCATCTCCTCGGCCGAAGGCAACTGAATCTTCGGATAAGGATTTCCGCAGCACATTTTACCTTCGGGGCAACCGCCGCGGACGCATCCGGGACCAGCATCGCAAAATACGTACGGCGCAACGGGGCGAACCAGCTCGAGCATCTTCCACGCCATCTCGCGAATCTCCCACTGCGCACGATTGCAGCAGCGAATATCAAAGAAGTGACGTAGCTCGCGGGCGTTCATGGTCATGATGAGCTTGGTTTCGGTTGCGTTCGGCAGAACGTAACGCGCGTCCTCGGCAGGGATGCCCGCCTCCATGAAGTCCTCGTAGACCTTCTGAATGTCGGCGATAAGCGCATCAAAGCGAGCAGAGGCCTCTTCGTTAGCGGCGATCGTGGGCGGTTTGATAACTTCGATGCCGTCCTTATACTTAACATAACGCTGGCTCTGCTGCTCGTAGCTTGCCAAGCGATGACGAACAAGCTGATGCGTGAGCGTACGCGAAACGCCTTCAAGGGCGAACGTGAAAGAAGCATGCTCGAGCGTCGAGAAATGACCACCGGTAAGAACCGTGGAAAGCACGCTGTACATGCGCTTCGTGGGCATATCCTCCATCAGCTCGGAGGCGCCGATGGGCGCATAGCACAAACGCGCGGCCGTGGCGATGGCTCGCTCGGGATTGGGAGTGTGGTACAAAAGCTCGACTCGCATGTCTTCCCCTCTCTTGATTAGTCTGCCGAACGATCATACCTGAGGACCGTGTTTAAACCTCGCGCCCTTCAGGCAAGGTTAAAGAAAATTCGGTCTGCGACGCTCTTTGGGGGGGACGCTTTACACAACAACGCAAAACACCCTGCGGAAATACCCGCACTTCAACATATACCGCACACGCCAACGACGAACGCGGCCCCTAAGCCCCACCAGCTCAACAACCTACCCTAATCCTTCTACTAGCTTCTTGGCGCAAAAAAACGCCGCCGTTCCGAAGGACGACGGCGCACAAACAGGTTGATCAGCGAATACGCGACCAACGCAACCTTTAGCGCAGGTTGTAGAACGCGTCGCGGCCAGCGTAACGAGCCTGGCTGCCCAGATCCTCCTCAATGCGGAGAAGCTGGTTGTACTTGGCAACACGGTCGGAGCGGCACGGAGCACCAGTCTTGATCTGACCTGCGTTGGTGGCAACGGACAGGTCGGCAATGGTGGTGTCCTCGGTCTCGCCGGAACGATGGCTGACGATGCAGGTGTAACCGGCCTGCTTTGCCATTTCCATAGCCTCGAGGGTTTCGGTGAGAGAGCCGATCTGATTGACCTTGATCAAGATCGCGTTAGCACAACCAAGCTCGATGCCCTTCTTCAGGCGCTTGGAATTGGTGACGAACAGATCGTCGCCGACCAGCTGCACGCGGTCGCCGATGCGATCGGTGAGCATCTTCCAGCCATCCCAGTCTTCCTCGGCCATGCCATCCTCAATGGAGATGATCGGGAACTCGTTGACCAGGGCCTCCCAATAATCGACCATTTCGGCGCTGGTAAGCTCGCGGCCCTCGCCCTTCAGCTCGTACTTGCCGGTTTCGACGTTGTAGAACTCAGTGGAAGCGGGGTCCATGGCGAACATGATGTCTTTACCGGGAACATAACCGGCAGCCTCGCAAGCCTTGACGATGTACTCAAGCGGCTCGGAATTCTTGGTGAAGTTGGGGGCGAAGCCACCCTCGTCGCCAACGCCGCCGCCAAGGCCAGCGTCGTGAAGAACCTTCTTCAGGGTGTGGTAGATCTCTGAGCACCAGCGAAGAGCCTCAGCGAAGGACTCGGCGCCAACGGGCATGATCATGAACTCCTGGAAGTCAACGTTGTTGTCGGCATGAGCGCCGCCGTTGAGGATGTTCATCATCGGGGTGGGCAGAAGATGAGCGTTCGGGCCGCCCACGTACTTGTACAGAGGGAGCTCGGACGACTGAGAGGCGGCACGAGCAACTGCCAGGGAGGCGCCCAAGATGGCGTTAGCGCCGAACTTGCCCTTGTTCTCGGTGCCATCGGCCTCGATCATGGCCTCGTCGATAGCGCGCTGGTCAGTTGCGTCCATATCGTACAGAACGTCGGCGATCTCGGTGTTAACGAAATCGACAGCGTTCAGCACGCCCTTGCCAAGATAGCGATCCTTGTCGCCGTCACGAAGCTCGACAGCTTCGAAGGCGCCCGTCGATGCGCCGGAAGGAACGATTGCGCGACCCATGGCGCCGTCGTCAAGGATGACCTCGACCTCAACCGTGGGGTTGCCGCGCGAATCGAGAACCTCGCGACCATAAACATCAAGGATGATGCTCATTGTTGCCTCCTCAGACAAACTAGTTTCAATTTGAAGCGCATAACGAAGATGCACAACGCTTAAATGATATCACGCCAACGCGGCGGACGGAGGTCTAAGGGGGTGGACGGCAAGGCACCTTGGCATCTAAAGCAGCAGAGCCACTACAACGAACAGGACGATTCCTGCCGAAAGCTGCGCGAAAGACAGCGCCGAGAAAGCACAAGCCGAAAGCGAAGTGCGCTTGACGGTCGATTCAGCAGCGCAATAACAGCGCGAATCCATGGCGATAGCGATTCGATCGGCCCGCCTGAACAATCCAACGAACAGGGGAACGAAAACCGCTCCCCACGCCCTCATGCGACTGACCACAGGTCCCGAAGAGAGATGTGCTCCGCGAGATGCCTGTGCATCGCGTATACGGGCAAGCTCCTCGAACACCATGGGAATGAAGCGAAGCGCAAGAGACAGAACAAGGGCGATGTCCCCTACCCGGACACCAACACACGCCAACGGGACCAAGAGCCACGAAAACGCCTGAACCAAATCGGTTGAAGTAGTGGTAAAGCACACCACGAAGCTTGCAACGGCAAGCGACATCATACGCACCGCGCTGATCACACCAACAAGGAGACCCTCCGAGACAACATCGGCATTGATGGCATTGAAGAAAACCGCGAACAAGGACAGGAACACGAGGGGAATAAGAAGAACCGTAAGCCTACGGACCGGAATCCTACCAACCCCAGCGGCCACCACTGCACATACCGCAAAGAGCGACACACCCACAAGCGTATCGGCGAAGAAAATCGCAACGGTGTACGCAAGCAGCAAAAGAATCTTCACGCGCGCATCGCATGCGTGAATCGGGGTGTTTCGAGCGATATACAACGAAGCTGCTGAATTCATGGAACGAGTATCCCATATGCCATGCCCGCAAAGGAAAATGATCGCTCGAACATAAAAAAGAAAGGGAACCTTGCGGTTCCCTTTCGAAACAAGCTTAGAAAATAAGTCCGATTACTCGGCCTTCTTCTCCTCGGTAGCCTCAACCTCAGTGGCGAGCTCCTCGACAGCCTCGGCGACTTCCTCGGTCTCAGCCTCAGCCTTGACCTCTTCAGCCTCGACCTTCTTGGGCTGAACCTTCTTAGGAGCAGCCTTCTCAGCCTTCTTGGCGACGGGCTCGGTGCAGAGCTCCATGATGACCATGGGGGCGTTGTCGCCCTTGCGGTTGCCGAGCTTCATGATGCGGGTGTAGCCGCCCTGACGATCGGCGAACATGCCCTGCTCGACCTTCTCGAAGACCTCGCGGACCAGCTCCTTGTCGTTGCCAAGCCAAGCGATAGCAAGACGACGGGAGTGAAGGTCGCCCTTCTTAGCCCAGGTGATGATGCGATCGACGTCGGCGCGGATTTCCTTAGCGCGCGGCTCGGTCGTCTTGATACGGTCGTTGTAAAGAAGCGCGCTGACCAGGCTACGCTTCATAGCACGCGTATGGCTGGAGTCGGTACCCAGCTTACGGCCCTTGTAATTGTGCCTCATTGTCTTTTTCTCCTATACCTAAAGCCAGATTAAAGCTTCAGATTCAAACCCATCGAAATGAGCTTGTCCTTGACTTCCTCAATGGACTTCGCACCGAAGTTCCTGATGTTCAGCAGGTCGTTCTCGGAGAATTCGACCAGCTGGCGTACGGAATGGATACCGGCACGCTTCAAGCAGTTGTAGGAGCGAACCGAAAGGTCCAGATCCTCGATCTGCTTGTCAAGCTCAGCGCTCGTCTCCTGATCCTCGGGAGCGAAGATAGAGGGAACCTCGATTTCCTCTTCGCCTTCGGTCTCGCCGAGAGCCAAGAACGCGCCCATGTACTGGTTGACGATGTTGACGGCACGCAGAACAGCGTCGGTCGGATCGACGGAACCGTCCGTCTCGACCTCAAGCACGAGCTTGTCGTAGTCGGTGCGCTGACCGACACGGGTGTTGGTGACGTTCATCGTGCAACGGCGAACCGGGGAGAACAGCGAGTCGACATGGATGATGCCGATAGGGTCCTCGGAACGCTTGTTGTGATCGGCCGGGACGTAACCGCGGCCGACACCAATGCGGATGGACATATCGAACTGACCGCCATCGGCGACAGTAGCGATGACGTGCTCGGGATTGATCAGCGTGAACTCGGTGGGAACATCGAGATCGGCGCCGGTCACCACGCAGGGGCCCTCGACGGACACATGCGCGATGGCTTCCTCGACATCGCCGTTGAGAGCGGAGAAGACAAGACCCTTCACGTTCAGAACGATGTCGGTGATGTCCTCGATAACGCCCTCGGCGGTGGTGAACTCGTGCTGCACGCCCTCGATCTGGATAGCGGTTGCCTTAGCACCGTCCAGAGACGAGAGCAGGACGCGACGCAAAGAGTTGCCAAGCGTGTTGCCATAGCCGCGCTCGAGCGGCTCGACGATGAAGCGAGCAACGGTGTCGCTTACTTCCTCTGTTGTAACTGTAGGCCTCATGAACTCTGTCATGCTTTGCAAGCCTCCTTAAGCGGTAGCGCGATTACTTCGAGTAAAGTTCGACGATGAGCTGTTCGTTGATGTCCAGATCGATCTGATCGCGTTTCGGGAGAGCAAGAACGCTGCCCTGAAGTTTCTCGATGTCGACTTCCAGCCAAGCAGGCACGGAGACGCGCTCGTTGGAGACAAGGGCGCTCTTGATGACGAGCAGGTCCTTGGCCTTAGGAGCAACGGCTACCAGGTCGCCAGGACGGACGCGGTAGGACGGAACGTCCACGCGACGGCCGTTGACGGTGATGTGGCCGTGGGTAACGGTCTGGCGAGCTTCCTTGCGGGTGCGAGCGAAGCCCAGACGGAAGACGACGTTGTCCAGGCGGGACTCGAGGATGGTGAGCAAGTTCTCACCGGTAACGCCCTCGAGGGCCTTAGCGCGCTTGAAGTAGCTACGGAACTGCTTCTCGAGAACGCCGTAGATGAACTTAGCCTTCTGCTTCTCGCGCAGCTGAAGTCCGTATTCGCTTTCCTTACGACGGCGAGACGGCTGACGCTTGGATTCCTTGGTGGTGTAACCCATAACCACAGGATCGATGCCCAGCTGCCTGCAACGTTTCAGAACCGGAGTCCTGTCAATTGCCATAATCTTATCCTTTCAACTACACGCGACGACGCTTCTTGGGACGGCAGCCATTATGAGGAATGGGCGTGCAGTCCTGGATGCTGGAAACCTCAAGGCCTGCTGCCTGCAGAGAGCGGACAGCAGTCTCGCGACCCGAACCCGGGCCCTTGACGAAAACAGCAACCTTGTGAAGGCCATGCTCCATAGCGGTCTTGGCAGCGGCCTCGGCGGCCATCTGAGCAGCGAACGGCGTGGACTTACGAGAGCCCTTGAAGCCGACGGTGCCAGCGGACTGCCAAGAAATGACGTTGCCCTGAGGATCGGTGATGCTCACGATCGTGTTGTTGAACGTGGACTTGATGTGAGCAGCACCAACGGTGATGTTCTTGCGGTCAGCGCGACGGATGCGCTGCTTTGCATTCTTTTTCTGTGCCATTGTCAGCTAACCCCTACTTCTTCTTGCCACCGATTTGCTTGCGCGGGCCCTTGCGAGTGCGTGCATTCGTATGAGTGCGCTGGCCACGGACGGGCAGGCCACGACGATGACGCAGGCCACGGTAGCAACCGATCTCCATGAGGCGCTTGATGTTCTGAGAAACCTCGCGATGCAGGTCGCCCTCGACGGTGAGGTTGTTCTGGATGTAATCGCGAAGCTTGGTCAGATCGTCTTCCGTGAGATCGTTGCAACGAACGTCAGGATCGACGCCGGTCTCTGCAAGGATCTTCTTGGAGGTCGTCAGACCGATGCCGTAAATGTAGGTCAAACCGATCTCAACGCGCTTGTCGCGAGGAAGGTCGACACCAACAAGACGTGCCATATACAATCTCCTCTTTCTAGCCTTGACGCTGTTTGTGGCGCGGGTTCTCGCAAATCACGTAAACCGTGCCATGGCGACGAATGATCTTGCACTTGTCGCACATCTTCTTGACCGAAGGACGTACCTTCATAATTGCTTCCTTTCGGTGTTCCAATACTTGCCGTATATCTCACACGGCCAGCCGCTGCCGATGATTTCGAGCTTAGGCGCTGCTGCGATCTGATTCTCCGAACGCAGCACTCGACTCAAGATGAGAGGCTATTCGCTTCCAGCTGCAACCCTGCCAGAACGAACCAGGCCCTTGCGCGGCCATCGATGCCGCGCTTGGGAGCCTACTTGAAGCGATACGTGATACGACCGCGGTTGAGGTCGTAAACGGAAAGCTCCACGGTTACCTTGTCGCCAGGAAGGATCTTGATGTAATGCATGCGCATCTTCCCGGAAATGTGCGCCAAGATTTCGTGGCCGTTCTCGAGTTCGACTTTGAACATCGCGTTGGGCAATGCCTCAAGGACCGTACCCTCGAGTTCGATGACATCTTGTTTCGTCAAAAGTGCTCCTTCAAGAAAATCGTCATTAAGCAGCAACAATGAATATTATCAGAGAAGGAAGCGAGATTTTGGAAAATGGAAGTGAGCGCACAAAATCCCCAAACCGTCTTCCTTCGCTTTTCGCGAACACGGTTCGAGGTGCCTGCATGTCAGGCGCGCGACTCAAAAGATCGCGCAGTCCTCAGTGCCTTCCGCGCTGAGCGCGTTTCGTATTCGAACGGCATGGGACCGCCAGGTATTCTTTGCGGCGCAACGGGAACCCGTATAAGAACACGCCTAAAGCCGCCTTGTCGGCTTTCATATGCTGGGTATATTAGCACATGCTTCGCCCGTCCACACGAACTTCACGATTGGAGTTCACACGTACCCCAACTACGCAGGCGCACATGTGCGAGCACCTGGTAATCCTGCCCTATCGCGTGCGGATCTCCCAGAAAGCGATGGCGCTTGCCGCAGCAACGTTCAACGAGTCCACGTTGTGCGCCATGGGAATCATCACCGTGTGGTCACAGGAATCGATGGTGCTTTGAAACAGGCCGTCGCCCTCGGTTCCCAGCACGACGGCAAGTTTGTCGGCCGCTGCGATCTCGGGGCCGTCAAGTGCTATGGAATCCTCGCGCAACGCCATGGCAACCGTGGTGAAGCCACGACGGCGAAGCTCGGGCATGCCCTCGCCCGCCCACTCGCGGGTCGAGCCGATGCGCGTCCAGGGAACCTGAAACACCGCGCCCATGCTGACGCGCGCGGCACGGCGGTAAAACGGGTCGTGGCACGAAGGCGTGACCAACACGGCATCGATTCCCAGCGCCGCCGCCGAGCGGAAGATGGCCCCGACGTTTGCGTAGTTGGTGACGTCCTCCAGCACGGCCACGCGCTTGGCATGGCAAAGCACTTCATCAAGCGTAGGAAGAACCGGGCGCTCGAAGCACGCAAGCGACCCTCTGGTCACCTGATAGCCGGTAAGGTCGCGAAACTCCTGAGTGGTAGCAAGAAAGATCATGGCATCGGGCCATTCGCGCGAAATGCGATCGACGATCGCGGCGTCATGGGCCTGCCAGGTTTCCTCGACGAACAACGACAACGGCCTGACCCCTGCATCAAGGGCGCGCTCGATGACGCGCTGTGATTCGCCGATGAACATGCCGTTAGGATTGTCGCGCCTGAACCCCTCGCCGCGTTTCAGCTGGCCGTCGGTCATACCGGAATACGGAGCCAATCGCTTGTCGCGGGTTCCTTCGGGAAGCTCTGAAATGCGAACGATCGGCATGCGCTACCTTTCTTCCTTTGCATGCGCGCGTTTAGGCAGCTCGATGGTGCACAGCACGGCGGCGATTCCGATAAAGCCGCCGATAAGTATGATGACGCTGATGGCGTGAGTCAAGTCGGCGGCGGGAATCTGCGCCAGAACCGTGTTGCCCACGGTGATGGACAGTACCAGGCCGACAATCACGATGGAAAGAGACTGGCCGATGCCGCGCATCGCCGTGATGGTGGCATTGGCCTCGGAATAGCTTTCAGGTCCCACGCACGACATCACGACGCTTTGGTTGGGCGCGACGAAGAACGCGTTGCCAAAACCAATGGCGAACAACAGCGCAACCACCTGCCAAAGCGTCAGGCCCTGTTCCACGAAGCTTAGACCGAACAGCGACGCCGTCACGATGATCACGCCGAAAGCGGAAACCATGGCGGGGCGCATGCGATCGGCCATGCTGCCTGCAAACGGCGAAAGCAAACCTTGGATAGCGGGCTGAGCCAGCATGACCAGGCTGGCAGTTGCCGCATCGAGGCCTTGCACAACCTCGAGATAGATGGCCATGGTGTACCCAACCGCGAAGAACGCCGCAGTTTTCAAAAGCGATGCGAAGTTCGCACGACCGTACAACGCGCTTTCAACGAAAAGGCGCACCTGCATGACAGGTGCCTCGCAGCGCCACTCGTGCGCAACGAACACACCAACCAAAAGCACGCCGACGCCGAAGCAGATGGGTGCCCACGAGATGGCGGTCCACTCGGACAGGCCGAACATCAAAACGAAGAGCGACACCATGAACAGCGCGCTGCCCACATGGTCGAACGGCTGCGTTTGCTCGCCGGGAACGTCCTTCTCGATGCGGAAGACGCTGAGATACGAGCAAAATGCACCAACCACGACGCCCGTCACGAAGACGTAGCGCCAGCTAAGCAAATCGCATAGGACGCCGCCGATGACCGGGCCCATGGTAAGGCCCACGCCCACAAACGTGCCGTACAAACCAAGCATGCGGCCCTTGTGCTCGGGCGGGAACGCCAGAAGCATCAGCGCGACATTGGCTGCCAAGATGGCGTCACCCGACACGGCCATGGCGAAACGGGCGCCGATCAGGAACTCGATGTTGGGCGCAAGCGCACACGCGGCCGAGCTGATGGTGAAGAAAACCGTGCCGATGATAAGCATAAGACGACGGCCCTTGACGTCGGCAACGTGCCCCAAGGGAATGGAAAACATGGCAGTGGCCAGCGTATACGACGTGATGACCCACGTGACGGCGGTGGCACCGCAGTTGAATTCGGTACTCATAGCCGGAATGCACAGATTCAACGACGAAGACATAAACGGCGACATGAAGCCCGTGAGCATGCACACCAGCACCGCGAAAACCTGTTGCGGGTTCATATGGCGAACGCCACCCGATCTATCCTTCTTCGCCGACACCGATCAACACCTCGCCCTTTGGCTCCAAAACCCCGACTGATTCGCATTGTTACCAGTAGTTTGCTACGAGATTGACGCTCGGGCAAGAAAAAAGCCCCCTTGCGGGAGCTTGAATTCCTTTGGCTGGGCCAGCAGGATTCGAACCTACATAGCTGGCACCAAAAACCAGAGTCCTACCATTGGACGATGGCCCAGTCCGGTTGACGCGAAATGGTGGACCGTGTGGGACTCGAACCCACGACCTTAGGATTAAAAGTCCTCTGCTCTACCGGCTGAGCTAACGGTCCATTTCCATGCGCGATATCCAATTTTAACGGGACGTGCGGCTGCGGTCAATCGAATAGCCACCTAATGGAGTGGATTATTCATGAGAACAGGACGAGTATCAAGCCTTTCAGGCTAAAAGACGATTCCTAGAGCATCGATAAGCAAACCGCTTGCACACGAAACGGCAAGAAGCATGGCCAGAATCGTGATGTTCTGCTTCGCCGAAGCGTTGGTGCGGAACAAAACCAGCAACCCCACGCCCGCAGCGCACAACAAGCCCGACATCATGGCGCCGCTTCCCAGAACGCCGTCGACGTACAGCTGCGCGATGGCGACGCTGGCGGCGCAATTCGGGATAAGGCCCACCAACCCCGACACGACAACCGCGATCTGCGAGTTCGCACTGAGAACGGTTGCGAGCGCGTCTTCACCGAACAATGCGAACACGGCGTTCATGACCAACACGACAAGGAAGACGAAACACGACACCTCGACCGTATGCTTGACAGCGCTTCGCACGATGGTGCCCCACTTGGCATGCCTGTGTTCATGGGCATGCCCATCGTGATCGTAGTCATGAGCCGCATCGGCGACGGTCGCACCCCCTTCATGGGATTCGGCGGCGGAGCCTTCCTGCGCGGCAACGATGGCGGCAGCGTTTTGAATACAGGGAACGTCATCGTCGTCGCAATGGCAGCCGGCGCGCTCGCACAGCTCGTGGATACGCCAGCTTTCACGCACAGGGCGCGTGATACGCAAAACGGCATCGATAGCGAAGCCCGCGACGATGCCGATAAGGATCTTCACCCCAAGAATAGCCGCGATGGTTTCGAAGGGGACCGCCTCGGCAATGAAAATGGGCAGCATCTCGTCGGAAGTGGAAAGGAAAACGGCGATGAGTGTGCCAAGCGTGATCACGCGAGCCGCATAGAACGTCGATGCAGCGGCAGAGAAACCGCACTGGGGAACGACCCCGAGAACCGCGCCGATCGCGGGGCCGACAGCGCCGCCCTTCTCGATAGCTTCCTGGAATTTGCGCGAGGCACCATGCTCGAGCCATTCCATGGCAATGTAGGTTACCAGCAGGAACGGGATAAGGTACAGCGTGTCAAGCGCCGCATCGAGCAATATGTCAAGAAGCATCTCCAATTACAGAACCTCTTCCGCAGGACCGTTCTCACAAGCGTTCAAACATATGAACAGTCGTTCAAACCCTCTTAAAGCACAAAATGGGACGGCCTTTCGACCGTCCCATTTCAGGATGCGATTACTTTGACGGATGCTTACCGGCAAGTCAATCTCGCCAGGCTCCAACCGCTAAAGTTTCACAAAGCGAACCTTTTAGGCTCGAATTACATCATACCGCCCATGCCGGCTGCAGCGGCTGCTGCGGCAGCTGCCGGATCGGGATCCTTGGGGATCTCGTTGACGGTTGCCTCGGTGATGAGAATGAGAGCTGCAACGGAAGCAGCGGACTCCAGAGCGGTGCGGGTAACCTTGACCGGGTCGTTGACGCCCATGTCGATCATGTTGCCGTACTCGCCAGTAGCGCAGTTCAGGCCCTCGCCCTTAGCCATGTTCTTGACGCGGTCGCAAACAACGCTGCCCTCGTAGCCAGCGTTCTCGGCGATAGCGCGAAGCGGAGCCTCGCAGGCCTTGCGGATGATGTCGATGCCGACCTGCTCGTCCTTGTCGTCGGTCTTGATGTCGTCAAGCACGTGAACGGCGTCAACCAGAGCAACGCCGCCGCCGGCGACAATACCCTCTTCAACTGCAGCACGGGTTGCCTGCAGGGCATCCTCGATGCGGGACTTCTTCTCCTTGAGCTCGGGCTCGGTAGCAGCACCGACCTTCAGGACCGCAACGCCGCCGGAAAGCTTGGACAGACGCTCTTGGAGCTTCTCGCGGTCGAAATCGGACTCGGTACGGTCCATTTCAGCACGGATCTGGGCAACGCGATCCTCGATTGCCTTCTTGTCGCCAGCGCCGTCGACAATGAGGGTGTTCTCCTTGTCGACCTTAACGGTACGGGCGGTGCCGCACATGTCGATGGTGGCATCGGCCAGGGTCATGCCGAAGTCCTTCTCGATGACCTGAGCACCGGTGACGACGGCGATGTCCTCGAGGATGCGCTTACGACGATCGCCAAAGCCGGGGGCCTTGATGGCAACGACGTTCAGGGTGCCGCGCAGGCGGTTCAGAAGCAGGGTGGCCAGAGCCTCACCCTCGACGTCCTCGGCAACGACCAGCAGCGAACGGCCGGACTTCATGACGGCCTCAAGCAGCGGGACCATATCCTGGATGTTCGAGATCTTCTGATCGGTCAGCAGGATGTAGGGGTTCTGCAGATCGGCTTCCATGCGCTCGGTGTCGGTGGCCATGTACGGAGAGATGTAGCCACGGTCGTACTGCATGCCCTCGACGATATCCATTTCCATGCCGAAGGTCTGACCGTCCTCGACGGAGATGGCACCGTCATGACCGACCTTCTCCATAGCCTCGGCGATCTTGGTGCCGATCTCGGCATCGCCAGCAGAGATGGTGCCAACTGCGGCGATCTGGTCCTGAGTGGAAACCTGGGTGGCGTCGGCCTTGATCTGCTCGACAACGGCAGCGGTTGCCTTCTGGATGCCGCGGCGGATGCCCAAAGCGTCAGCACCGGCAGTGACGTTCTTCAGGCCCTCGCGAGCGATGATGTCAGCAAGAAGGGTTGCGGTGGTGGTACCGTCGCCGGCGACATCGTTGGTCTTGACGGCGGCCTCACGGATGAGCTGGGCGCCCATGTTCTCTACCGGATCCTCAAGCTCGATCTCGCGAGCAACGGTCACGCCGTCGTTGGTGACGGTCGGAGCGCCGTAGCTCTTCTCGATGGCGACATAGCGGCCTTTGGGGCCAAGGGTAACCTTGACGGCGTCGGCAAGCTTCTTGACGCCGGCAGCAAGATCGCCGCTGGCCTCGGTGCCGAATTGAATGTTCTTAGCCATTTGAAATTCCTCCTGATGATGGAACTATGGGATTAGTCTTCGCAGATAGCGTAGATGTCGTCGGCGCGAAGGATCAGAACGTCCTGGCCCTTGTAGTGAACCTCGGTTCCACCGTACTTGCCGAAGATGACGCGGTCGCCCTCTTTGACGGGAACAGCGACCAGGTTGCCGTCCTTATCGAGCTTGCCCTCGCCGACGGAAACAACGACACCGGTCTGCGGCTTCTCCTTGGCATCGCTTGCCAGGTAAAGGCCGGAAGCAGTGGTGGTCTCGGCCTCGTCGGCCTTGACGATCACGCGATCGCCCAACGGTTTCAAACTCATGATAGGTGCCTTCCTTTCGATGTCTCAGTACTTTGATACCTCAGTAGGTTTACCAAGCGGGGTTGCGGGTGCAGAAGCGGCGCACCGGCCGAATTATCATTCACGCTTGGTGTGTGCTAGCACTCGAACCTTGCGAGTGCCAACAGATTGGTAATATACCACCCTCGCATGCCAATGCAAGCCAGTTCGGCGTATGGCATGATATCGACAGCGAGCCTTCGCCGAACCGTTGATTTTCCGTAAGAAAAAGAAGACCCGCCGTTGGCGAGCCTTCAAAGGAACGTGAAATCAGTTGATGGCGCGCAGAAGCGTCACGCGCGATCGAAGCGGCAGCGGGAATCAAACGCCCGCCGCGGCAATGCACTGCCTTTGCTATTTGTAGAACTTTGCTTGCGGAAACGGAGGCTCGACTGCGCGCTTGAACGCATAGCCCTCGGCGCGTTTCTTGATGGATTCAACCTCTTCGATGGAAAGACCGCTGACCGAGGCCGCCTCTTCGATGCCCTTGCCTTGCTCGAACAGGGCGATAAGGGCGGCATCGAGCACCGCATAGCTGAAGCCAAGGCTCTTCTCATCCTGCTGACCTGCGGAAAGTTCGGCAGAAGGCGGCTTTACGAAAACGTTCTCGGGAATAGGCGCAGGCTTGCCGGCAGCCTCGAAGACTTCATTGCATGCGCGAGCAACCTCATAGACGTCAGACTTGTACAAGCCGCCGATCGGAGCGAAGGCGCCAGCCGTGTCACCATACAGCGTGGAGTAACCCATCTGCGCCTCGCTCTTGTTGCCGGTATTCACCAGCATCCAATTGAAAGCGTTGGACAAACCCATGAGCACCACCATGCGGCACCTGGCCTGGGTGTTCTCGGCCGCCAAGCCGGAAAGCGAACCCCCGCACGCGCGCGCCATCGTTTTTTCGAAGGCCTCGTACGGCTGACAAATAGAGACGATCTGAGTCTCGACGCCAAGATTCTCGGCAAGCTCCAAGGCGTCGTCCACCGAGCTGACGGAAGAATACGGGCCGGGAAGAAGCACGCCGTGAACATGCTCGGCACCGAAAGCGTCAACGCACATCGCCGCAACGATGCTCGAGTCCATTCCACCCGAAAGGCCGATGACGACATCAGTGAATCCAGCGTTGTTCGCGTAATCGGCAAGCGCCTTGACGCAAATGCGGTACTTTTCGCGGGCAAGCATCTTCTTTTCACCACGCCTTTCGGTTCATTGCAAATAAAAGCAGGGTTGTGCGCTGCACAACCCCGCGCGTTGTTCGTATAAGGTTAGGCTCGTTTCGTTTCGAATGCGTTGCGAACAGATAACGGGGGCATTGCGAAGCTTGTCGGCAAAATCGCTTGCCAGCAAATACCTTGTCACACTGAAGCGCGCAACACTATTCGCTTGCCATGCGAAATAACGCGCCGACAACGGAGCGAAGCTCTACTGAACCTCGTGAATACGGTCGGACAGCCACGACGCCCATTCGTCCACACCCTCGCCGTTGGTGGCCGAGATCGGGAAGATGGGAGCCTGCGGGTTAAGCTGGCGAATCGACTCGTCGAAAGCCTCGCGGTTGAAGTTGAATACCGGCATGGTGTCGACCTTGTTCAGGATGACCGCCTGAGCAACCTGGAAAACGCCCGGGTATTTCAGCGGCTTATCGTCGCCCTCGGGAACGGACAGGATCATGACCTTAATATTCTCGCCCAGGTCGAAGTCGGTCGGGCACACCAAGTTGCCGACGTTTTCCATGATGATGAGGTCCAAGCGCTCGAGATCGAGCACGTCGACGGCGCGTTTGACCATACTGGATTCCAGATGGCAAGCGCCACCGGTGTTGATCTGGACAGCGGGAATGCCCTGCGCCTTGATCTTCTCGGCGTCAACGCTGCTTGCAATGTCACCCTCGACGACGGCGATGTTGAACTCGTCGCGCAGAGCCTCGATGGTCGCGAGGATCGTCGAGGTCTTGCCCGAGCCCGGGCTTGCAAGCAAATCGACCACGAATACGTGGTTCTCTGCGAAACGACGACGCAGCTCGGCGGCAAGAGAGTCGTTCTTGCCAAGGATCTTCTGCTTCATTTCGATTTCCATGGATGCTCCTTCTCTAAGCGTTTTCAACGCTGATAGCTTTAGTTCTTGACGCTCTCGGGCGCTTCCCCGGAAGCGCCTTTTCTAACCCTGGACGCTCTCGGGCGCTTCCCCGGAAGCGCCCTCGGCGTCGGCGTCCGGCAAATCGACCTCGATCGATTCGATGTCAAGCTCGCGGCCGCGCGTCATGCTGGTTGAGTAACTTCCGCACTCGGGGCACGTACGATGGAATCGATCGTGGTCGAATTCATGCCCGCAGTCAAGGCAAATGCTGTGCGGGGTCACCGTCTTGATGACAAGCTCGGCCCCTTCCGACAGGGTTCCTTCGCTCATAACCTGAAATGCGAACTCCAACGAATCTTGGATGATCTCGGTCATCTCGCCGATGTTCAAGATGATCTTGGTCACGCGCTCTGCCTGCGCGTTCTGGGCTGCAGCGTTGACAGAATCGAGAACGCCCGACATGATTCCCATCTCGTGCACGACGGCCTCCTTAAAACAAAGGGCTGCCCGAAGCAGCCCTTCCCGATTGCTCAATCGAGAGATTACGATTGTTCTTGAGCGAACGCCAGTCGAAATCGACTGACGGTTTAATCGTCGTCCTCGGCGATCTCCTCGTCCTGCCGCTTAATGCGCTTCGCGAGCACAATACGCGAAAGAAGCAAGCTTGCCTCATACAAGGCAACCAAAGCCGCGAACATCAGACCCATGGTGACCGGGCTGGCATCGGGGGTGACCATGGCGGCGAACACCAGCAGGCCAACGTAGATGCCGCGCCAGCTGCCACGCAGCTTCTTGTACGGCACGACGTCGAAGATAACCAAGTAAAAGATGACGATGGGCAGCTGGAAGGCGATGCCAAAGCCCAGCTCGAACTTGATGATGATGTCGATGTAGCTATCGGCGCGCGGGGTGACCACGCCAAGGCCCATGGCCTGATCAGTGAGCCACTGGAACGCCGGGTGCAAAATGATGGCGTAGCAGAAAACCGTGCCCAAAATGAACAGCGCGACCATAGCCGAGAACGTGGGCACGAACCACTTGCGCTCGTTCGGCTTAAGCGCGGGCAGGAAAAACGCGATGAGCTGCCACAGGATCACAGGCGACGTGGCAACAATCGATACCCAGAACGCAACCTTAAAGCGAACGGTGAACGCCTCGAACGGATCGAGGAATGTGAGGTTCGAGAACCCGTCGACACCCTGAGGAAGGAACTCTGCGATAGGCAGAAGCAGGAACTGACCGACGGTGGGCGTCGCCATGTAGAACACGCAGACAGCAACGAGCAAAACGACGACGATGCGAACCAGGCGCATGCGGAGCTCGCCAAGATGCTCCATAAGGGGCATACGAGCAGGACCGATAGGCATTACCGCTCACCCCCTTCCGCGGGCTTCCCTTCAGCGATGGTGACCTCATTAGAAGATTGACGCTGTCGCTGCGCTTCCGCGGAAACCATTACATTATTGCCGCTGTCGAGCGCTTCCTCGGAAGCGCTCTCGGCGGCGGCAGCCTCGGCGGCCAACTTCGCGGCGCGCTCGCGCTCGTAGCGCGCCTTGCGCTCGGTGAAGCTCTCGTTCTTCACGGAAGCGGAAGCCGGGGCTGCGGGCTTAGGTGCAGTAGGCTTGGCTGCAGGCTTCGCAGACGAAGAGCCGTCGATACTCTCGTGAGTCTTGCTTTTCACCGCAGACGATGCCTCGGAAGCGGCAGAGCGCATGTGCTTCTCGGCCGTCGACGCAAGCTTATCGATGGTCTCGGTGGGATCGCCGAACGGATCCTCGGCATTGGGATCGAAAGCCTTGCTTTCCTTCAGAACCTCGTTCATATCTTCCTGAGCTGCACGGAACTTCGCAATGCCCTTGCCAACCGTACGGGCAATTTGCGGCAGTTTGTCGGGACCGAAGATCAAGAACGCGAACAGCAAGATGAGCACAAACTCGAATCCGCCAATTCCAAACACGTGATTACCTTTCGAAATGAGGGCGCTAGCCCCGAAGACTACTTCTACAGCGACCAAACGACGGGCGGCTTAACGTCCACCAAGAAGAGCCAAAGCCATGGTGGGGATGCACAGCGCCAGAACAAGGATAACGCAGACCGCGATCGTGAAAACCTTCTTGGTGCGCGCCTTGCGCTCCTTCGCCTCTTGCGCACGACGCGCGCGCTCTTCAGCGGCCTGGACCTTTGCGGCCTTCTGCTTGGCGGTCATTTTGTTGTTTGCCATCTTGGTTTACCTACTTTGTTATTTCTTAAGCTTGCCGCGAATCTCGATCACGCGGGCGATATCCTTCGCCACATCGGCGCCCAAATGCCACTTGCCCTTCTCGTATCGGATCTTGCCGTCGATCATGGTCATGAGCAAATCGGAGCCGGAAGTTGTGTTGACAACGGCGGAGGCTGGGTCGTCGGTGGGGCTTTGATACGAACCGGAAAGGTCGACGGCGACAATGTCGGCGCGCTTTCCGATTTCCAGCGAGCCGATTTGGTCGTCCATCTTAACGGCGCGAGCAGCGTCGATGGTGGCCATACGGAGCATGGTATGGGCGTCCAAGAACTTGCCGGGGTTGACGGCACGCTGCAACAACATGCCGAAACGCATCTCGGAGATCAGGTCGGTGGAGTCGATTGCCACCGAGTAACCCGTACCCAAACCGACGGTCAGGCCGGCGCGCATAAGATCGAAGATAGGCGCCACGCCCATGGACAGCTGAGCGTTGGTGCGCGGGCAGACGGCAACGGAAACGCCCTGGTTCTTCAGCATGTTCACGTCGTCCTTGCTGACATGGACACAGTGAACGGCCAAAACATTGTCAGCCTCGAAACCGCCCCATTCGGCAACGTAGCTGACCGGCGAAACGCCGGCAGGAAGCCATGGCGGGATCTCGATGAATCCACGTTTCTCGCGCATTGCCTCGACAGACAGGCGTGAACCGCCGAATGCCAGGAAGTCGCATTCCTCGCTGCTGGAAGCAACGCTTACCGACAGGGGGATGTTCTCGCTACGGGCAAGTTCTGCCGCGCGGGTGAAGACCAGAGGATGGCACTCGTACGTGGGGCGAGGCGCGATACCAATGGAAATACGCGACTCGTCTGCGCCTTCGACCCACGTGAGAATGTCGTTGTGCGCGCTGCGCATGGCGTACTCGACGCGAGGCTTGTCAACAGCGCCCACCTCACGGTAGACGATGCCGCGCATACCGAGCTTTTGAAGCGCGGTGACGGCAGCGCCCGTGGTGGACTTATCAGCAACGAAGGTGATTCCGCACGTGAGAGCCTCAAGGCCACCCAGGATAGCGGAAGAGCGCCAATCGCGCGCATCAAGCTTCTCGCCAGTAATGGCAAGGCTGCGGCGCCAATCGGCGTAGGGTTCGTCGGGGACGATGCCACGCATGACGGTGTCCTCGAGATGCATGTGGAGGTTCACCATGCCCGGCATGAGGGCGGACTCTTTGAAGTCCATGACTTCTTCGTCGGGGTAAATGCGCTTGAGCAGGGCCGCCTGGCCTATCTCGACGATCTGCCCGTCGCGCACCAAAATCGCACCATCAAGGATGGGATCTGAGGTTACCGGGAGGATGTAATGCGCACATAGGAGCATGGTTGACCTGCTTTCTTTTACGCTATTCACGCAAGCTTGAATGATACCATTGCGCCCCTTATGAAATAGAAAGTTCATACGGTATCCGTCCGAGACGTTTGTGAGCGGCGACGTTCGTAGTACATTGGGAAAAACGACTGTAAGGAACGATCATGCTCAAACACGACCGCGAATACATTGATTACGACGCCCTTGGTCAAAAAGCTGCCGACGGCGGCCAAAAGCCACCGACTTCCATCGACACCGCCACCGGCAAGGAAGCCGAGCCTGAACTTTCCTCCGAACGCGTGAAGGAAATCTTCTCGACCATCTCGAAAAAATACGAACGCTTCAATGCCGTCTCGAGCTTCGGCGCCTACAAGCTGTGGCTGGCCGACGTCGTGAAGAAGGCCCCCATCACCCCCGAAAGCGATGTCCTTGACATTGCAGGCGGAACGGGCGACGTTGCCTTTGCCATCGCCCGCGGCAAGCATCCGAAGCACATCCAGTGCACCGACCTGGTGAACGACATGCTCGATGTTGCACGCGCCCATTACGCCGAAGGCGCTGCCGACGGGGTTCCCGTCGACTTCGAAGTTGTCGACGCACAAAACATCCCTTATGCCGACAACAGCTACGACGTGATCACCGTCGCATATGGCCTGCGCAACATGCCTCAACGCGAGAAGGCCCTTTCTGAGATGTACCGCGTGCTGAAGCCGGGCGGTACTCTTGTGTGCCTGGAGTTCTCGCAGCCCGCGAACCCTGCCTGGCACGCGATGTACGATTTCTACCTCACGCACATGATCCCCTTCTGGGGCGGCCTTATCACGGGCGACCGCGACGGCTTCGTGTACCTGCAAAGCTCCATCAAGGCCTTCCCCGATCAGCGCGCATTCGCGAAAATGTTCGAAGACGCGGGATTCCACGACGTCTCGTGGACCAACCACACGGGCGGCATCGCCGCTGTTCACGTTGCGCACAAATAGCGTCCATCTAATCGAAACAACAATCGTCTAGCATGTCCGTTCGAACACCTCGGGAAACCAGTTCGGACGGACATCATGAAAAAGCATTACGAGAAAGTCATCACCCTGTGTTGCTTTCTCTTCCTCTTCACTAACGTGGGCCTGACCAGCACGTCGTTCAACGTCTACCAGCCCTATATCATCGCAACCGACGGCGTGGGGGACGTCGGCGGCTCGCTTATCCTTTCCATCCGCACGCTCACATCGCTTTTAACCATCATCTTCGTCGACCGCTACTACCACGCGCTTGACGTTCGCCTTGGCGTCTTCCTCGCAAGTCTTATGACCACCGCAGGTTTCGTCATTTACGGTTTTGCCGACAACCTTAGCGGATTCGTTGCAGGAGCGGTTTTCGCAGGCGCAGGCTACGGCCTTGGCGGCATGGTGGGAATGACGCTCCTGATCAGCCGCTGGTTCGACCACGGACTGGGCGGAGCGGTGGGCTTCGCCTCCCTTGGCAGCGGCTTCGCCTCCATCCTTGTGCCCTTGGCTGCAGTGCGCATCATCGAAGGGCAGTCTCTTCAGCTTTCCTTCCGCCTTGAGGCGCTGCTTGCCCTGGCTTTGGGACTGCTGGTGTTCGCGCTTCTCAGAAACCGTCCCTCGGACGTCAACGCCGAAGTAAAACAAGAGAACGCTGCGAAAGGCGAACCCGGCAACAAGAGCAATCGAGAAAACGAACGCGCAGGCAACCCTGAGATCCCACCGAGGCACAGGAAGATCCTTCTTGCCGCAATGATGTGCGTGGGGTGCATGAGTGTCGGCGGCGACACGTACTACTCCGTCTTGTTGACCACGAACGGCTTCGACCCTCACTTCGCCGCATTCACCCTTTCGCTCCTGGGATTTGCCCTTACCGCCTCGAAGATGATCACAGGCAAAATGTTCGACCGATTCGGCGTCAAGCGCAGCAGCAGCTTGGTATTCCTGACGCTGATCATCGGATTCGCTTGCAGCTGCTTCACCCCTTGCGGCTCGTCTGCGCTTGGCCTGTTCGCTGCCCTCTTGATTGGCTGGGGAACCGCCCTTGGAACCGTGGGGCTTTCGGTTTGGTCGCTTCAACTTGCCGATCCGACGAACCGTGAGAAGTCCATCAAAAACGCCCAGGTTGCCTACTCTCTTGGCGGCTTCCTCATCAACGCCATCCCTGGCCCGCTTCGGGTTGCAACCGGGACATACGTGAGCACGTACCTCATCCTGTTCGCCATGGCTGTTTTCGCATCAGTCACTGTGATCAGCATTTACAAGCGCTACCGGCCAGATCGATAAGAGATGCCCTTGATCGCCCATGCTGAACGCGAAAAGATACGCTATCAAAAAGAAAACGCCGCGTGATGCGGCGTTTTCCCGTTAGTACGGCTTGTCCAGGTCGGCACGGGCGAACGCGTCGGCATCAAGCCCGAAAAACTTCCCTTGACGATAGCGATCAAGCGCCACAAGGGCGATCATGCCCGCGTTGTCGCCGCAGGAGCGCAGCGGCGGCATGATCAGGCGTACCCCCCGTTTGCGGCACATTTCCTGATAGGCGTTGCGCAGCGCCGGATTCGCGGCGACGCCGCCGCCCAAGCAGAAGACCTCCGCGCCTGTTTCCTCAAGCGCATGACGGGCCTTGGAAACCTGGACATCCACGACCGCCTGCTGGAAGCTGGCGGCAATGTCGGGGATGTTCAAAGGACGCCCCGCCTGCTTCTCATTGTTGATATGCGTCATGACGGCGGTTTTCAAGCCCGACAGCGAAAAGCGCAGGTCGCCCGAATGCATCATCGCACGCGGAAAGGCGATGGCCTTGGGATTTCCCGTGGCGGCGTACTTCGAGATGACGGGACCACCGGGATACCCCAGCCCTAACGCCTTCGCCACCTTGTCAAACGCCTCGCCCACCGCATCGTCGATGGTGGCGCCAAGCGTTTCGTAGTCGCCCCAATCCTTCACATGGACAAGCATGGTGTTACCACCCGAAACAAGGGAGGCAACCAGAGGAGGCTCAAGGTCGGGCGCGCCGATCTTGTTCGCGTACAGATGGCCCTCAAGATGGTTGACGCCGATAAAGGGCTTGTCAGCCGCCCAAGCAGCGCCCTTGGCGAACGCAACGCCCACTACCAGCGCGCCTACCAAGCCGGGCGCGTACGTAACAGACACCGCATCGAGGTCGTTCCATGTAAACGAATCGACGCCCAGGTGAGCCGCCGCAACGTCGAAACACTCGTCGCACACGCCGCAGATGGCCTCGATGTGCTTGCGACTGGCGATTTCAGGGACGACGCCGCCGAAGCGGGAATGAAAATCGATCTGCGAAGCAACGATATCGGCAAGAAGATTGCCGTCGCCGTCAACGATTGAGGCCGCCGTTTCGTCGCAGGAGCTTTCGATGGCAATGATCAACGGGCGCATGACCTTCAGGGGCGCCGCCTCGTTTTCCTTATGATCTTGAACCTCCATGCCGCCAACGTCGTGCGAAGCCACAGGAAGCGGGCCGTTCATGATGACGGCATCAACGGCGTTGTCGTAGTACTTCGCACGCACACCCACGCGCTCAAGCCCGATGGACTCGTAAAGCGCCTGTGCGGGCTTGTTGTCAGCACGCACCTCGAGCATGCACGACTTCACTCCCAAGTCGCGCGCATCCGACGCCAGATGAGCGATAAGCTCGCGCGCGATGCCGCGGCGACGCCATTCGAAATCGGTGCCCACGCGAAGCACCTCGAGCACGTCGCCGGCAACCAAACCGCCAACGTATGCGACAAGCTTGGCGGAGCCCTCTTCGTCGCGCGAGAAAGCAGCCCACCACAGGTAGCCTGCCGCCGAAAGCTCATCGGAAATGGTTTTCTCAGTCCACGGAGCACCCTCCATGACCCGAGCCTCGAGCTTCGCGACGTCAGCGGCATGGGCCACGTCAAGCGGACGGTACAGCACCTGGTCGGACTCGATATCCTGAACACCGGTCACCAGATTGCGTGGGTCGTCCTTCGAAAGACGAACGCGCTCGTTTTCCTCTGCATCGGAAAGACGCGTGTACACCGGCAGCGCGAACGCCGGGTTGTGGCGCACAGAATCGAACGGGTTGGACTCACCTGCACGCCACGATTCCTGCAGCGCCAGCAGCAGGCCGCGGCCCGTAACCGACCAAAGCGACTCATCAAGAACGATGCCACATTGCTGGAAGACATCAGCATACTTCGAAAGGGCGTCGCCCATGATCTGAAGCTGTGCGCCGTCGACGGTTTCAGCAACATCACCCGAAAGCGACTCCGCAGCCGCAGCGGCCTTCACCACCGAATCGGGCTCGGTTCGATGAGCGCCCGCATCGTCAACGAGATAGCGCACGGGGTACACCTCATGACGCATGGCATCGGCCACAACCAACGCACGACCGCGGACGCCCTTGGCCCAGGCATTCCAAGCAACGGCATCGAGCGTGGAAACGCCGATCAAGCCCACGCCCAACGCCGATGCGACGCCCTTTGCCGTGGCCATGGCGATGCGCACGCCCGTGAACGAACCCGGGCCGCGGCTTACGGCCACGCACGCGATGCGATCGCGTGCGAAACCGTGTTCCTTAAGAAGAGCATCGATCTCGGGCAGCAAACGCGTATTGGACGCGCGGCGCGCCTGCACCTCGAACGTGGCCACGGTTTCGACGGAGCGCCCGTCAGGAACAAGACGGCCAACGCCGATTGCCACAATTTCGTTCGCGGTGTCGAACGCAAGCACCAGATCGCGATCGGTTGATTGGTTTTCCAACATCTCGGCACTTGAAACCATCGGAAGCTCTTTCTTCGCTTAAGCATCACTGAATGACGACGACTCAACGAATCGCCGTGAACCTTGTTTGCGCCGATGATTATAACGCGCCGCGCCCGACGGGCGGACGTTTGCGCAAGAAGGCTACTTGTCAGCCCCAAGCGCCTGCGCCCAACAATGGGCGATCTCGTCGGAGCGGGAACCCGTAGGCTCCACCATCACGACGCGTCTCCCCTCTTCAGGAGCGATAATGAAAACATGCAGGCAATCATCGGGGAACGCATCGGGGAAGCGCTCGCCCCATTCGACCAAAGAAACGCCGTCGCCCTCGACCAGCTCGTAGAAGCCGATGTCTTCAAGCTGGTCTTCCGAATCGAGGCGGTACAAGTCGAAATGGTACAAAGGAACACGGCCCTGCGGGTAGGTAAGAACTATGTTGAACGTTGGGCTCACGATGGGCTCATCGATGTCCAAAGCCTCACCGAAGCCTTGCGCGAACTGGGTTTTTCCCGCACCAAGATCGCCGGTGAGCATGACAATGTCACCAGGCTGCACGCACTGCGCCAAAGCGGCGGCGATGCGCTTGGTGTCCTCGACGGAATTCGACTCGAACCTCACGGTTGCCTCCTGGCGCTTTAGCTAGCGACGCTCGGCCGCAATGACCACGTTACGCAGCATGGCGACGGTCGTGACCGACCCAACGCCGCGCGGAACAGGGGTGATGGCGGAAACGACGGACTCGACGGCGTCGAAGTCGGCGTCGCCGCACAAGTTGCCCTCGTCATCGAAATTGATGCCCACGTCAAGAACGGTCTGACCCGGGGCGAACAGATCGGCCCCATAAGCGCGGGCGCGGCCCGTGGCGCAAACCACGATGTCGGCGTCGCGGACAGCGCTTGCCAGGTCTTGCGTGCGGGAATGGCACACGGTGACCGTTGCGTTGCGCGCAAGGAGCATAAGGGCCACCGGCTTGCCGATAACCAAGCTGCGGCCAAGGACGACGGCCTTCTTGCCCTGAGGATTGATGCCGTAATGATCGAGGATGTCGATGCATGCCGCGGCCGTACAGGGCGCAAAGCCCTCGCCCGTGCCGGCAAACAGCGTGGCAAGCGAGCCGCGCGTGATGCCGTCGATGTCTTTCGCAGGGTCGAGCGCGTTGCAAACAGCCTGCTCGTCGATGCCTTCGGGAAGAGGACGGAACAGCAGGCAACCATGGATGGAGTCATCTGAGTTCACCGTGGCAACGGCTGCAAGCACATCATCGGTTGAGGCGTCTGCGGGAAGCACGAACTGTTTGACGGCAATGCCGCATGCATCGGCGCGCTTCATGGCAGATCGTTCGTAGGTAAGGTCGTCGGAGCGCTCACCCACGCGAACGATGGCCAAAGTGGGCTGCTTGCCCGATGCCGTCAACGCCTTGGCGCGCGCGACGATGTCGGCCGCCATAGCGTCGGCAACCGGCTTTCCCAGCAAAAGATCTGCCACGGGAATCCTCCTGTTTTATCGGCTTGATCAGCTTAGATAGTCAAGCACATAGCTTTCCACGAAATCAGCCTGCTGGTCGATGTCGGCAAGCAGGGAGCTCATGCGCTGGCGATAGACGCGTGCCCGCTGCTCGTCTTTCATGGACGAGATGTTCGCGACGACGGTCAGGCGAACGCCGTGGGCAGCCGCACGTGCGAACGTGGCTGCGGCGCCGATATCGGAAAGCGCACTGCGGTTGCCATTGTAGGCGAAGAACTTGGCCGCACCAAGCGCTTCAAGGATGGTCTCCATGATTTCAAGCGGCACCTCGCTGGCACCGTACAGAGCATTTTGAACGGCTGCTTCGCGTGCAGCGCGCTCTTCATCGGTGCCGCGCGGCATACGGTAAGCGGCCGCCAACGGGGCGAACGCCTCCTCGTCGGCGCGCACCAGCTCGGCCAGGCGGGCGCGCATAGCCTCGAGCCGCGCGAGCCTTTCGCGAGCCTCGGCCTCGACGTTCTTATAGCGCTCCTTCCCCACGGTAAGGTTGCCGACCATCGAGGTCAAGCACGTGGAGAGAACGCCCACATATGCGCAAGCAGCGCCGCCACCCGGTGTGGGCGCGGCGCTTGCCAGCTCTTCGATGAACTGTTTGTCCATTTTCTTAGAACAACCCCGAGATCTTTCCGGTCTCGTCCACGTCGATGCGCATGGCCGCAGGCGCTTTGCCAAGGCCGGGCATGGTCATGATCGAGCCAGTCAATGCGACGATGAAGCCAGCGCCGGCGCTGACCTTGATGTCGCGAACGGTAATGCGGAAGCCCTTCGGCGCACCAAGCTTGCTGCCGTCATCCGAAAAGCTGTACTGGGTCTTCGCCATGCAGACGGGAAGGTTGCCGAAGCCGAGCTCCTCGAGGTGCTTCATCTCCTTGGCGACCTTCGGGTCGAAGTCGACGCCGTCGGCATGGTACACGCGTTTGGCGATGCCCTCGATCTTCTTGGCGATGGGCTGGTCGAGCTCGTAGGCGAACTCGAAATCGTTAGGCTGCTCGCACAGGCGAACGACCTCGTCGGCAAGCTCCTGGCCACCCTCGCCGCCGCGAGCCCAAACCTCGGAAAGCGCGACGTTCACGCCGAGCTCCTTGCACTTTGCCGCAACCAAGTCGAGCTCGGCCTGCGTGTCGGTGGGGAAACGGTTGATGGCGACGACGCACGGAAGCTTGTACACCTTCGTGATGTTCTCGACATGCTGCAGAAGGTTGGGCAGGCCAGCCTCAAGAGCCTCGAGGTTCTCGGCGTTGAGGTCTTCCTTGGCCACGCCGCCGTGGTTCTTAAGGGCGCGGACGGTGGCAACGACGACCACAGCGTCGGGTTTGAGGCCGGCATAGCAGCATTTAATGTCCAG
>OLNE01000364.1_pt1 | contig 45922 bp, 33 predicted proteins | sample 1672431 | NCBI WGS metagenome assembly OLNE01 (sample SAMEA3136685, study PRJEB25190) | human gut metagenome | reverse complement strand
CCACCAAAGACCCTGTCCTCGATCCATGGTGTTGCGACGTTCCCTAGAATCCGCCCCTTTGGGCTTTGGCCTGAGCGCATCCGGCCCGCCCTCCCGATACGCCCCTAGCCAGGTCTTGAGGGAGGTGGTGGAGGTTATCCCGAACCTTGCCATGGCCGCGGGCTTGGTCATCCCCTCGTCCACGACCGCCCTGACCGCTGCCAGCTTGGTCTCGAACGAATATGTCGCGTGTTTCCCGCCCGTCATGACCAGCACCTCGATGCCAACGGATCTGTAGACTGCCAACCATTCTCTCACGGTTCCCAGGGACATGCCCAGCAGGGATGCGATTTTGTCGCGGCCTCATCCCTGCTCGTACAGCTCGACAGCGTGTAGCCTCATCGAGACGTCGTAACGAGCGTTTCCAGACATAAAGGGGCCTCCTATTTCTCATGTCCAAGAAATGGGAGGCAGTTCATTCTTGCCTGGCGGCTTTCCTTTCTGAAGCTTTTGCGGCTGAAGGCGCATTCCATCCGGCCCTCGTGATGGGATCGTCTGCCTTGCGGTGTTGGCGGGCGTGCGGTGGGCTGTGTACGAGCTTGCTAAAGGGAATATCTTAGGAGCGTCCGACTTTGCCTGAGTTGTATCGCTTATAGTTGAGCGCTTTAAGAAGTTTGTCCAAGTTTCGTTGATGGTGTTTTCCTTTATTGCCGGAGAGGCCTTTAGGGACGAGCGTATTTCGTGCATGGACATAGGCAGATCTATCAAGATGGGCTTCCGGGATAGGGTGCTTCTCGCGGGAAGCATAGGTTGCTGCATTTCAAATGATGGCTTCGGCTTTACCCAAGTAACCGAAAGTTAACGACCTCAAATCTCAGTCAAACGAATAAAGGGTAAACACCATTTAAATTTCGTGCTCTTGAGATAGCGCTCTTCGCCGCTTTATCGAGGAAAGGATTTTGCTGCTATTGACTACGGAGTGGTAGCCCTCCCCCATGAGTTGGGTTTTGTTTGATCGTCCGTTTTAATCCCACGGGAGTTGGGTAATGCGATCTGCGTCGTTGACGCTTTTGAACTCTTCAATCATTTACCCATCCCGAAAAATCAAGAGGTCGCTGATTCTGTGAATCGGCGACCTCTCTAGTCCCTGCCTCACTTTGAGTCCACAGGGCCGTATCGCTGGCATTCGCTTTGTTATGTCGGGAAAACTGCAGGCGAAAAAACAAGGGTTTACTTTATCGGGCGGTAAGGATAGCGTCTGCCCTTATTGCCCACCTGCTACAATTCAACGGTACAGTATTTTTTGTCCGTGAGGATTTCTATGTGGCTTCTGTTTGCTGCTGCTTGCTTGGCTAGCGTTGCTGTTTTGTACGCGCCTGGCTATTTTGCTGGGCGCGCGGTTCGGTTGGGTTCATTTAGCGCTCTTGCGGTGGCGCCTGCTTTTTCCGTTGTCCTTCTTGCGGCGCTAGGCATTGTGCTCCAGGTTGCGGGTGCTGCGTGTCCGGCGTGGGTTCTGTTTCTTGCGGCGCTAGTCATTTCGCTCGTAGTGTATGGGGCATCACGCTTCGCGTTCGCGCAGCACGGCGCCCCCGGTTCGGACGCTACGTTTGGATTGGGCGCCATCCCGTGGAAGCTTATTGGCTTGTATGTGGGCGCATCGCTGCTAATTTCTTGCGTTGTGCTCTTGCACGCCATGGGCAGCCCTTACGCGTTTTGCCGCTTGGACGATTCTGCTGCCCATTACACGCTAATCCGATCGTTCTTGGACACGGGCTTTTATTCAATGCTCAGCGCCAATGGTTACGCTACGCTGGGTGGCACGGGTGGATACTACCCGGCGGTTTGGCATGGTGCTGCTGCCATTGTGGCGTCACTGTTTGGGGATTCTGTGGCACTTGCGTCGAACGCTATGACGCTTGTCGTATGCGCAGTTGTTTTACCCGTCGGCTTGCTGTTTATGCTGCGGCAGCTGTTTTCCGGCAAGGAAGAATACGTGGTTGTTGCTTCTGGTGCCATTGTTGCCGTTGCCTTTTGTGCATTCCCCTGGGGCTTTGTGGTGCGCGGCCAGCTTCTGCCCAACCTGCTTTCCTTTGCGCTGATCCCTGGTGCAATGGGTCTTTTGGTGGCAATGGTGCAGCAGTGTCGGGGCAGGGGCTCTCGCGCCCCGCTTGCTCTTTCATTTGTCGTCTGCGTTGTTGCAGTCGCCATTGCGCAACCCAACGGCGCATTTACTCTGGGCATCTGGGCGGTTGCCTTTGGCATTGGCGTTTTGCTGTGCCCAATGGGCGAAGCAAGTCACACCCGCCCTGGCGCTAAGCGGATAGCGCTGGCGGCTGCTTTGCTTGCGGGTGCGTGCTTAGGGTGGGTTGCGCTGTATTGCGCGCCGCCGCTTCAATCGGTTGTCTCGTATACCTGGGAAGCATTTCTTTCCCCTGTTCAAGCCGTTTTGGCTGGCGGGATGTTTATGTTCTCGGAGCGTACGGGCATTCAGCCGTTTCTTGCCTTGCTGGTGCTTATCGGTTTGGTGCGCACCTGCAAAGACCGGCGGTACTTGTGGCTTACGGCTGCGTTCTTACTTGCATTCGCAATATGGTTCATCGGGGTTACCACCGAAGGAGCCGTGAAACATCTGCTTGCGGGCTTCTGGTACACCGACTACTACCGTACCGGCGCTATGGCTGCGCTGTTTGCAATTCCGCTGGCTGCAATGGGCTTTGCTTGGCTGTTCGAAGGCCTGAAGACGCAGCTTGAAAAGCGGCTTGGGGGGTGCGGCGCAACACGTGCTGTTTCTATCTCCGTTGCAGCATTGCTCGCACTGATGCTTGCTGTTCAATTCTTCCCCCTGCATACCAAGGTTGGCGATAGCGACATCAGGGCTGGCCTTATGGCGGTTCATAAGCAGGTTAAGCAGCGCTATTCTTGGGAAAAGTACTTTACCGGCGAAGAAGACGCCTTCGTCAAGAAGTGCATGGAGGCTATTCCCGAAGGTGCCGTGGTGGCCAACTTTCCCAACGACGGCAGTTGCTACGCTTACGGAATAGAAGGGCTGAATACGTTTTTCAGGCGCTCTTCGCCCGATGCCTACGTTGGTTCAGAGGAAACAGGGCGCCTTATCCGCACTGCTCTTAGCAGTGTGTCCACGTCGCAAACGGTATGGAACGCGGTAAGGGAATCGGGTGTTCAGTATGTGCTGTTGCTTGATTGCGGTTCGGGCGAAGGCCGCACGGTAAGCAAGCTGCGCTACGAAGATGCAGATTGGGAGGGTATCGAAACCATCAACGATGAAACGCCAGGATTCACTCCTGTTTTGAGCGAGGGGGATATGAGGTTGTATCGCATTGACGCAGCGTTCAAGTAGGGTGCGGGGAATTGCGGCCCTACTTATTCTGCTGGACCAGCGGCGTCCCGATCTTGCTGCTGCCCTGCGCATGGCCGTGACGCTCTCCAATGCATAAGGCATACCAGGCGTTGTTCCGCGTGTGGCGCAGAGAACAGCTACCGTGAACGCGGTTTGGATAATTCTTGCCGATTATCAGGCGTATTTTATCTCGTGATATTCTTTTTTGGTTTGATCCGGCAAATTCGAAAGGTACCGGTACGGTGGAACGGGAAAGCAGCGCATATAGGGGCAAGCATGCGGCCCGCCAGGGGTCTAGCGGCCCCCATGCTCCTGTTGCCCAGTCTCGCTCCAATGCTGCCTTGTATGTGGCAAAATCGCGCAGGCATCGTAAGGGTCCCACGCCCAAGCGCATTGCTTTGATGGTGCTCGCGATTCTTGCGGCGCTGCTTGTTGCGACGGGTGCGTATGCCCTGTGGTTTTCTTCTCAGCTTAACGCCCAGCTCGCTTCGGGCGAATCCGAAGGCGTGGAAAGTGTTCTTGTTCCTGCGGAATCGGGCAAGCCCTTCTATATGCTTGTGCTAGGGTCCGACTCGCGCGAAGGTTCAGGCACTTCGGGCAGAGCAGACGAATCGGGCGACAATCAGCGTTCCGACGTTATGATTCTTCTCCGCGTTGATCTTGCCAATCGTCAAGTAACCATGGTTTCTGTCCCACGCGATACGCCTTATCGCACCAGCGATGGGCGTCTGGTGAAAATCAATGAGGCATACAATATTGGTGGTGCGGCAGAGTCCATCAAGGCGGTTTCTCAGCAAACGGGGGTGGATATTTCCCACTACGCCGAAGTCCATTTCTCCGAACTGGAGAACATCGTTGATGCTTTAGGTGGCGTAGGCGTTAATGTTGATATCCAGCTTTCTTATAAGGATGCCCTTACTGGCGAAAAATTAACTTTGCAGCCGGGTTATCAAACATTGAACGGCCAGCAGGCTCAGCTGTTTGCGCGTGCGCGCCATGAATACGGCACCGACCAGGACAAACATCGTCAAGAAAACGTTCGCCAGCTTGCTATGGCAATTGTTGATAAAGCGCTAAGTAAGCCTCTGCCAGAATTGCCAGGGACGGTGCTCGATCTTGCTGGTTTCGTGGGTACCGATCTGCGTACATCGGATATCGTGTCTTTGGCTATGCAATTTGCGGGGAGCAAAGGCAAGATAACGTTTTATAGCGCTACTGGCCCTTCAAAGGGCGACATCAATGCTGAATCGGGTGGTTTGTGGTTGTGCTACGAAAACCCTGAAGGCTGGAAAACCCTTATGGAAGTCGTCGATGCCGGGGAAGATCCTTCCGGGCTCGACGTTGAATCAACGGCAATTATTCCATCGAATGAAGAAAGTCAGGAAGAAGGAAGCGAATAATGAAGATGCTGAAAAAGCTTCTTGCTGTTGCGTTTTGTGGCGTAATGGCATGTGCGCTGGTTGGCTGTCAGAATCAGGAGCCGCAGCAAAAAGACGAAGACGTGCAGGTGAGCGATGCCGCATCGACGGAAACTGAGCCCTTCTGGGTTCTGCTTGTGGGCAACGATTCGCGCACGGGCACGGTTGAAATCAACAAGCCCGATTATTCTGACGGCACTGGCCGTAGCGATGTGATGATGTTGGTTCGCGTTGACCCGAAGACCTACGCCATTTCCATTGTTTCCGTTCCTCGAGACACGGAAACGCAGTTCAACGGTCAGAAGGTTAAGCTCAACGAGGTCTACCACGTTGCTGGTATTGAAGAGTCCGTGAAGGCCGTTGCTGACCTGACGGGCGTCACCCCTAAGTACTATATGGACATGAGCTTCGTGCAGTTTGAGGACTTCGTTGAAGGTCTTGGTGGCCTAACCGCGAATGTACCCATCAACATGCAGCTTCAAGACATTGTTTCCGGCGATCACATTAGTCTTACCAAAGGCGATCAGGATCTGAACGGCAAGGAAGCATTGGTGTTGGCGCGTTCGCGTAAGCAGTATGCGAACGACTTGGATGCATGTCGTCAGATTCAGGACCGTGCCATTGTTCAGTCTGGTATCAAGCAGGTTGCTTCCGATCCTTCTTCGGCAGCTTCTTTTGCCAACGTGCTTTCTGCAAACTGCTCCACCAATTGGGACGCAAAGGGTTTGTCTGCATTGGTAGTTGATTTTGCCGAGAACGCAGACAAAATCACCTTTGTCTCCGGCACGGGCCCCTATGCGGGCGAAGTCGACGCAAGCACGGGCCTGTGGCTTGCTTATCGCGACGAAGCAACCTGGGCAAAGGTAATTGCCGCCGCAGAAAAGGGTGAAGACCCCAGGGAGATTGTTCCCGAGCCGAAGGTGGCTGCTCTTTAAGGGTGCATTTTGCGTACGTTGCAAAACCGGCAAATAAATGCGTTAAGGTAATGCGCGGAGTATATGCTCCGCGCATTTTTCTATGAGATAGGGGATTTGGTGTCCAACGAAGGTGCAGCGCCAAAAGTATCGGTCATCATTCCGATTTGCAACGTTGAGGGTTTACTGGACGAGTGCCTGAGCAGTGTGCGCTCCCAGACCTTGCATGAGCTGGAGATTATTTGCCTGAACGATGGGTCTAAAGATGGTTCGTCGGCCATTATGCATGAACACGCCAGCAGGGATCCGCGCATTATTTGCATCGATAAGGCCAACGAGGGCTATGGTGCAACGTGCAATCGCGGTTTAGATATGGCTCAGGGCGAATACATTGCCATCGTAGAGCCCGATGACTACCTTCTTTCCGGTATGTTTGCCGAAATGCTCGATTTCGCTGACGGCTTTGGCGATCAAATCGATGTAGTCAAAACCCCTTGGTACGATTTGGCCAAATGGGACAATCCTGAAACGTTGGTTAAGAAGCCTAGCCTTCTGTTTGGCAGCCTGAAAACATCGCAGAAGCCATTCGTTTTGGAAGATGCCCCTGTTCTTATTGAAGGGCACCCTTCCATTTGGTCTGCTTTGTACCGCCGCGAATTCTTGAACCAAAAGGGGATACGTTTCCGTCCGTACCCTGGTGCTGGTTGGGCAGACAATCCCTTTTTAGTTGAAACGCTCTGTCAGGCGCAGTCCATTGTTTACCTGGACAAGCCATTCTATTGCTATCGAAACGATTTGCCTGGCTCAACCAAGAACCATGGATCGGACGAAAAGGTCGCACTGCCTTTCAACCGTTGGCTCGACATGACTGCGATCATGGAACAGCTGGGTGTAACCGACGAGGGTATTTGGTGCGCCCATGCCCTACGTGGCTTCAATTACGTCAATGGTGCCATTTTGGATGACGGCTGGGACAATCCCGTTGTTCGGCAGAAGACGCGCGAGCTGTTTGAGCGCTTGCCGGAGCGTTATGTGCTTGAGTGCGGGAAACTTTCAGTTGCGAAGAAGCGCTTCTACTTCGAGGTGCTTGGCAAGCCCGTTCCTCATATGTCGCATGTTCCTTATGTGCGCTATCTTGCTTCCCGTGCTGTCCGTGCGGTGCGCACGCAGGGCGTTGCTTTCCTTGCTGAGGATATGGGACGCTTTGTTGGTAACAAGATTCGAAAAAGCGGTATGGAAAAGGCTGAAGGGGAGTAGGCTTTCCGTGGTGGGAAAAGGGACAGGTACCAGGTTCTCGCTGAAAGCATCGGGAGGTTATCTTGGGATTAGAAAGTGAATCAACGGCAGAGAAAACGGAGTTTTCCAAGGTGAAGCTCTGGTTTACTCGCAACGCAAAATTGCTGGTGGTGTGCTTTGCGGTGGGCATGATCTGCCATGCGCAGATGTACCTGAACGGCCTTTCGAACCCCGATGCGGTTGTTTCTTTGAGCAACCCCAATGGATACGGAAGCTTTATTCCGCATGCTTGGGATATTAGCTTGGGGCGTTGGGGCTTGCTGTTTGCTGCCTGCGCTAAGTTTGGGCTGTGCTCGCCTATTCTTACCTCCGCAATCACCATTGCCCTGTTTGCGCTGGGCGTTGTTGCGCTGATAGATAGGCTGGGCATCAAGCGCGCTTGCTTGCGGTACGTTTCTTCGATTCTGTTCATCGCTTCGCCCTTCGTTTCCTGCTGCATCACGTACTACTACTGCTCGAATTCGTACGCGCTCTCGTTTTTATGCGCGGTGCTGGCAGCATGCCTGGTAGGGCGCGTTGGGGCTGTTGGCAAGCCAGTTGCCCTTGTTGGGGCAGTTGCGTTGCTGGCGTTTTCGCTCGGTTGCTATCAAGCGAGCCTGGGCGTGTTTTGCGTTGCGGTGCTGTTGGTGATGGTTCGCTCTCTTATGGGCGGCTGCTCTGAATCGCTGACGTCGCCGGCATGCGATGCCCGTGGCGAAGCTCAGAACCCCTACCGTGAAGAAGGCCGCAGCGCCGATTCGCTCAGCGCCAAGCAGCTTGCGGTGTTCTTCGGCGTTGCCGTTGCGGTGTGCGCGGCTGGTGCCGTACTGTACTACGCGCTTACCGAGATTTCGCTGTCTGTGCTGGGCATTGGCCTTTCTGCCTACGGTGGAGCCTCCTCGGTTGGCGCTGACAGCATTCTGGGCTCTTTGACGTCGTCTGTCCCCAGTGCTTACGTTGCCTTTTCTGACGGCTTGTTCAGCCACGGTATTTTCGGGAACCATTTTGGCTGGGTGTACGTGGCGGTTGTTGGCATGATTATTGCGGTGGTTGCGTTTGTCCGTCTTGCTGCGATCAACAGCGTGAAGCGTTTGGGGGCGAGCGCTATGGCGCTGCTCTGCGTTGTGCTTATTCCCTTTGCCGCCAACGTTATCCTGGTTATCGTTCCCAGCTACGGGTATCCCACCCCGCTTATGCTGGGCGGCTTCGTGGCTTCTTTTCTGCTTCTGCCCCTGTTGGTGCAGCTTTTGCTCGATTCGCCCGACCGAGGCAATGTGCGCCTGCGCATGCCCGCGAAGGCTATGTCCGTCGGTTGCTGTTGCCTTATTGCCGTAGGGGCGTGGTCGTACGCGCTGCAGTCGAATGCGGATGCCGAGGTTATGCAGGCATGCCAGAACCAAACTGCTTCTTTGGCCACCCGAATTGCCGGTGTGCTTGATGCGAACCCCGATGTGCAAGCGGGCGCGAAGGTGCTGATTGCCGGTAAGCCCGAAGCGGGCAACTTTCCAAACACCAGCGATTCCTACGTTCACTCAAGCAGCTATGCGAAGTGGGGCATGGTTTGGGACAACCACTATCAGAACAACATGCGTTCTTGGGACGTGATAATGAAGCGGTTTGCGGGGCAGAGTTTCAACTACTGCTCGTTCGACGAATGCGCCAAGGTTATTCGCTCCAGTGAATTCGCGAACATGTCGCTGTATCCAGCCAATGATTCGGTGGCAACCATCGACGGCGTTGTTGTTGTTAAGATATCTGACATAAGCAAGTATTTGGAATAGCGGCGCGCGCTGACGCCGAAGCGTTTAGAGTTCATGAGGGGCGCTGGGCATATGGGAAAACGACATCACGGCAAGGGCGAAGCGAGCGGTATGTCCGCCTCGCGGGGGCGTAATGGCGCCGTGAGCGCCGATGCCGCGGACGCTGCCGCTGCGCATGGGTGCGGCGATGCTGCTGCCTATGCCGATGCTGCCCGTAGCGGTACGGGTGCTGTAGAAGCTACGGGCTCGGTGAGCACCGCAGACGTCCCAGCCCAACCCTCTACCGCCCCGTTCTTTTCGGTTGTTCTGCCCACGTATAGCTCCGAGCCCTACCTTGCCGCCGCCTTGGGCGATTTGCAGGACCAGCTGTTCACCGATTGGGAAGCCATCGTGGTGAACGATTGCTCGCCCGACGGCAGCTTGGCCATCGCGCAGCAGTTCGCCGCCGCCGATGCGCGCATTCGCGTTGTTTCGCACGAGGTGAACCGAGGGCTTTCGGCGGCGCGCAATACGGGCCTTGCTGCAGCTCGGGGGCGCTATGTGTGGTTTCCCGACCCCGACGATCGCTACGATTTCACCTTTCTACAGAGTGTGTATAACTCGCTTCAGCAGCACGAAGCGCCAGTGGTTATGGTGGGTCATGTGGAAGAGTTCTACGACGCTGGTGGCAAGGTGGAACGAGTGCAGGAATTCACTTTCAGCCAGGAATCGGCGCATTTGGGAAAAACCAAGCTGCGTAAGCACGTTTTGGAATTCGAAAAGGGTACGCATTACGGCTACGCCTGGAACAAGGTGTACGAGCGCAGCTATCTGCAGCAGGGCGGCTTTACCTTTACCGAAGATTTGCCGCTTATCGAAGATATCGAATTCAACATCCGCGTGTTCCAAGATTTGCCTGGACTGAACGTGCTTGGCGCACCGCTGTATCGCTACGCCAAGCGTGAGGCGGGCAACCTAACCAGCAAGTTTGTACCGCGTTACTACGAGGTGCATCGCGCGCGCATTGAAATGTTGCGTAACCAGCTGGATTCATGGGGCTTGCTTGATGTCGGCGCCAAGGCCACGCTTGGTGCGCTGTATGCTCGCTACATTCTTTCGGCGTTGGAGCGTAACAAGCAGAAGGAAAGCGGCATGAGCGGTTCTGCGCAGAAGGAATGGCTGCAAGGTGTGTTTGCCGATGAGTTATTCAACGAGTTGGTGCCCTGCGCGCAAGCTGACAGCCAGGCGTTGCGCCTGTGTTTGAAGCCCCTGCAACAGCGTAATGCGGCGAAGTGCCTGGCGCTAGGCGGTGCTATTCATGCTGCCAAGAACGGCGCTCTGCACAACGTGTTTGTGAAACTGAAATCCAGCAGGTGAGAAAATAAGGGGCAGGTCTCGTTTTCCCGCCAATGGCAAAGCGGCTGGTACCGAACCCCACGCGCAGGTTCCATTGCAACCTGACGCCAAATCGAAAGCGGGAAAACGGTAGCTGCCCTATTTTCCCAAGATGTTGCATTTCGGCAACACGCTAGGTTTGCTTTGCTGCTAGGCGTACAATCGGACGCGGTAATCAAGCGAAAAGGGGGCTTGCGGTGGATCTTTCCATTGTCGTGCCATGCTACAACGAAGAAGGATCGCTGCCGCTGCTGTTCAGCGCGGTGGATGATGCTTTTGCCACCTCGGGAGTGTCGTACGAGCTGGTTTTAGTGAACGACGGCAGCTCCGACGGTACGTCGCACCTGCTGCATGAGCTGCCCACTCCTGCATCGGCCGAACGTATCGTTGTGGTCGATTTTTCCCGCAACTTCGGCAAGGAAAGCGCCCTGCTCGCAGGCCTTCAACATGCCGAAGGGGATGCGGTTGGCCTGATGGACGCAGATTTGCAACAGCCTCCTGCAACGTTGTTTGAAATGTACCGCATGCTGCAGGCCAACCCTAGCGCCGATTGCGTAGCCGCATTCCAAGAGCATCGAAACGAAGGTGCGGTGCTGAGCTTCTTCAAGCACGCGTTCTACAAAACGTTCGATGCAACTTCTCGGCTCAATGTCATGCCCGATGCCTCCGATTTTCGCGTGTTCCACCGCAGGGTGGCCGATGCGCTTCTTTCTATGCCGGAAAGCTTCCGCTTTTCGAAAGGCATGTTTGCCTGGGTAGGTTTCGAGACGTTGCCGTTTCCCTACACGCCGGCAAATCGCGTTGAGGGCGAAACGAAGTGGTCGTTCCGGAAACTAATGCGCTACGGCATCGGCGGAGTGCTTTCGTTTACCACGTTTCCGCTGAAAATTGCCGCGGTGGCGGGTCTCGTTGCCACGCTTGTTGGGTTGGTTCTGCTGGTCGAAGTCGTTGTCGAGCAATTTATCAACCCCGCCATGCCATCGGGCTATCCTACGCTTCTGTGCGTGCTCCTTTTGATGGGCGGGCTCATTTTGGTAACGCTGGGTGTGATCGGCGAATACATCGCACGCATCTACATCGAAACCAAGCGCCGCCCTGCCTATATCGCGAAATCGGTAGAAGTCCGAACTAGCACCAACCAGGCAGGAAAGTAAGGGTAGGTGCTCGATTCCCACTTTGCGAGCTGAGCCGCGTTTGCAATGAAGCGTGCGTACGAGGTTCGGCGTCAGCCGCTATACCATAGGCGAAGAGGACCGCTCTCCTTGCTTCCCGTGCCCGAGGAACAGGGAGAGCGGTTTAATACGGCACCTCGTCCGAGTGCAGGTCTGCGTAAAACCATATTTCACATTTCAGAAAGGACGTATCTGTTATGACAAAACCTACGTATATCTTAATCCGTGAATCCAGCAACGAATCCGGCTACACAGCACATTCGTTCCCTACCGAAACGTCAGCATACAAAGCCATGGACTGCATGGTGGAATCTGATGCTGCTGCCATTGAAACGACATACCACTTATCACCCCGTGTGGAACAGGTATCGAGCTATAAAACACAGCTCATCTTCGATGCAATCATCGCTGAGTCTGACATGACTGTAAAAATTACGTACAGCGTTTATGCAATCGAAAAGTAAATCTACTTATCGAAAATATAAAAAAATGGGGGAACAATCTTTCATCTTGATTGTTCCCCCATGCTATGTATTTATACCACGGCTCGCTCGCAGTGGTATATTTTTTATTCTTTTTTATGCTGATTTTCTCTAATTCGTTTGGCCCTCTTGATAGGGGTACTTTTCCAGCAGTTCCTGTACGGTGATGAAGCTGTAGCCTTGTTCCTTCAACTTAGGGAGCGCCTGGCGAAGGCCTTCAATGGTCTGGCTGCGGTCGCCGCCGCCATCGTGCATCAGGATGATGTTGCCGGGGCCGGCGCTCTGGATGCGCTGGGCAATAACGTCGGCGCCGGGCTTCTTCCAGTCGGTGGTATCAACGTTCCAACCAATTTCTGCCGTTACAATGCCTTCAAGGTCGGTGGCAACAGAAGTGTCGAAGTTACCGCCCGGGCAACGGAAAATAGTGCTTGCTTCCTGGCCGGTGGCGTTCTTGATTGCCTCCAGACCCTTCTGCACTTCCTGCTTGCGTTCGTCAGTCGACATCTTGATAAGGCTTACGCCTTCGCCGCTGCCCTCTGCGTGGTCCCACGTGTGAGTGCCAATTTCGCAGCCCATGCTTGCAGCGCGTTGCAACTCCTTTTCGTGCCCGCTAATGCATTGGCCAACGGTAAAGAAGGTAGCCTTGGCGTCGTTCTGTTCAAGGATGTCCAGGATCTCGTCGGTTTGCTTATCCCATGGGCCGTCGTCGAACGTGAGCGCAATAACCTTGTCGCCGTTGCTGTTCACGTTGTAGTACTGAACGATGTTGTCGACCGGTTCTTTGGTGGTAACCGTGGCGGTGATGCCCGATTCCTTGCCTGTGCGCGTTACCTGTTCGCCGTCCTGGGCATTGTTGCTGTACAGGTGAACTGCGCCAACGCCCTTCAGTTCCGTTTTGTGCGGAAGGGTTTGGGGTTCGCTGTCGGTGTAGGGCTCGGTGATGTCGGTGCCATTGGAGATCTCGATCTTGTCGCCGCCGTTCAAGTGCATGCCCATATCGTCGGTGTCGTTTCCGTTCACCTTTGCGGTGCAGCGGGTGCCTTCACCTTGACGGATGGTGCTGCCATCGACGGCTACGTAGTTGCCAGGCGTTACCGAAACCACGTTGTTGTCCAGAAGGCCGCCAACGCTGCGCTCGGCGCCCGAAATGGTTACCTGGTCGCCGTTTAGCGTGACCTCAACCGGCTTCGACCCCATCCAGTTGTTGAAGGCGAATACGCCAACGATGGCAAGCACCACAACAACGGCAACGGCGATAAGGCTGCCGCGCGTAAAGAAGTCGGCCTTCTGCTTGGGCGCATAGTTGTTGTTGCCCAGGTAGCGAGCTGCCTGGTATGTGGATGCGTTGGTGGGCGAAGCCTTTTGGGCGCCTTCTTTGGTGCGCTGGTATTTAGCGCGCGAATAGGCAGACGGGTCGTTGCCGCGCATGTTTTGCACTACGGGTATCTGCTGCGAAGGCTGGCTTTGCTGCGGCTGTGCTGCCTGAACGCGCATGCTCTGGCTGGGTTGCGAAGCTGCGGCACCGCGACGAACGGGGCGCTGCTGGCGTTGAGCCGCGGAGGGGCGCTGACCTTCAACGCGCGGCATGCGCTGGCTTGCCTGGGCGCTGGGGCGCTGATCGCGCTGGCTGTTGGCAGCGCGGCGGGATGGGCGCGCCTGCTCGTTGCCGTTTTGCTGCATGCGCGGCATGCGCTGGCTTGCGGAAGGGTCGCCTGCGCCTACGTGCTGGTTAGCATCTTGCGGTATTGCAACGCGCGGCATCCGCTGACTGCCCTGCATGTTGGGGCGCTGGCCCTCGACCCGCGGCATGCGCTGGCTTGCGCTTGCGGAAGCGTGCTGATCCCAGGCCGACACGTTGGACATGTTGCTATTGGCCGTGTGCCCCTGGTTTGTTTGGGCAGGCTGGTTCGTGGCAACGCGCGAATGGGCAATATGATCGTTGCCGGCACCTGCATACGCAGGGAATGCAGGCGATGCGCCGCGTTCCTGACCTGCTGGTTTGTTCTGCACGCGTTCGTGCATGAACGAAGCCGTGGGGTCGTGCTGGCTGTATAACTCGCGTTCGCGCTCAAGCTCGTCACGTGCGCTGGGCACGGAAGTGCGGGGCGTGGTGGAACGGCGGGTTGGTTGGCGACGCGCTGGTCGGCGCGGTGGTTCGTTTGAATTGGTCATATGTATTCTAAAACTCCCTAAAATCCAATCTCCTTATTGTACTCGGCTTGGTTGCGGGTGAGGCTTTTATACACAATTGTTAGATGCCGGTTATGCAAGTTCTTCATTGGTTTGTTTCCGGGCACCTGGCGATGGCAAGATTGTGCCCTGATGCGTTCCCGGGCGCTCGCCGATGGCAAAATGCCCGCGAAATGCGTTCCCCCGGCGTCCGACGGTGACAAGGTTCTCGCGCGATGCACTCCCGGGCGCTTTGCCGTGGCAAGATTTCGCCGCGGTGCGTTCCCGGGCGGCAATCCGTGGCAAGTTTTGCGCTCCATGCATCCCGAAAGCGGCCTCGGGCGGGAAAATCGCCAGTTCGCGGCAAGATTCGCGCGCCATGCATCCGAAAACGGGCTGGCTTTGGCAAGATATGCGCGCCATGCATCCGAAATGCCCCGCAAATCGCCGTTGGAGGATGCACCGCGCGAAGATCTTGCCAGGAAGGGCCCCTTTTCGCCGCACGGGCCCCTCGAATCATGCATAGTGCGCAGATCTTGCCATCCGCCGCCGAACAGCGCGAGCGATCGCAACCACGGCGCCGCCCTTATGGGCGGCGGAACGGGGCGCGGGCGGCTTCTTGTCGGGCGGGGTGACGCTGCCAAAGGAGTGTGTGGTGTTGTGGGGTGTCGAGCGCTGACGGAAAAGCCAGCATCAGCGAAGCGCCGCTTACGGGTCTCTGACGCCGATAGACTCGCCGAATCTCGAGAGCCGGCATTCGCGGGGAGGGTTCAGGGTGGGGCGGCGGCAAGGAGGCGCCGGTCAAGCGGCCCCGCCGAGTGAGGCCCGCGTGCTAGCAACCTCCAGTAGCGCGTTCAAAGAAAAAGTTAACCCGTTGATACTTTTCCTGTTGACAATACCCCCTGGGGGTATATAGTTGCAGCGTAAAACAAAGAAGGGGGAGAAGAGGCCCTCTCGTTCCCATCAGTGAAAAGGGTCACCATGAGCGAAGAATTGTCCAAAGCATGTTGCTCGGAAAAAGCGGAAGCTCCAAAGCGTACATGCGAGTGCCGTCATAAGGCAACGGAGCGCAGCGCCGAATTCCAAAGCGAATTGCAAAAGCGCCTGAATCGCGCCATCGGTCAGCTGAATGGTGTGAAAAGCATGATCGAAGACAACCGTTATTGCGGCGATGTGCTCATTCAGCTTTCTGCTGCGGAAAGCGCCGTGCATACCGTGTCGGAAATGCTGCTGCGCGACCATCTGGAAACGTGCGTAACCGAACGCGTACGCGAAGGCGATACCGAAGTAATTGATGAGGCCATGCAACTCGTCAAGCGTTTCGCCCGCTAAGGGCGGGTTTGTTCGGCTGGTGCTCGACCGCAGCCTGTCAAGTTGGCTTTCGTCCGGATTCCGACTGCTGCTGACTGCTGCCGACTGCCGCTGCAACTGTCCCGTTCGTGCAGATATCGACTGCCGCCGAGACTACCGCCGTAGTTGCCGTCCGCGAGGATCCCGATTGCCGCCGGTTTGGTTGGCGGTTCGTTCGGCCGGCAGTTCACCCCCCCAATCGCAAATTCCAAGAGGAGATACACCATGAAGATATCTTTCAACGTCCAAGGAATGACATGTGCTGCCTGCTCGGCGCGCGTCGAGAAAGCTACCAGCGCGGTCCCCGGTGTGGCGAGTGTTGCCGTGAATCTGCTGAAGAATTCAATGGAAGTGCAGCTTGCTACTGACGCCAATGCCGCCGAGGTTACAGCCGCCATTGAGGCAGCCGTGAAGAAGGCGGGCTACGGCGCCAGCCCCAAAGGCCAGGCGGGCGCACCCGCTGGGCCAGGTGCGGTTGCCGCTACAGGCTCAGGTGTCGCTGCGGGCAATCCGAATGCCACCGCCGAAGCCGAGCAGAAGAGCATGCTACACCGCCTGATTGCCTCGCTCGTGTTCACGGTGCCGCTGTTCTACATCTCTATGGGCGACATGTTCGGCTGGCCGTTGCCCGGCGTGCTCACTGGCATGGAAAACATGATGGTGTACGGGCTTACCCTGTTTGTGCTGCTGGTGCCCGTTATTTTCATTAACTTCAAGTTCTTCCGTGTGGGCTTTCGCGCCTTGGCGAATCGCGCCCCCAACATGGATTCGCTCATTGCGCTAGGCTCGGGCGCCGCTACGGTCTACGGCGCATATGCGCTGTTCAACATGGCATTTTTCATGGGTCATTCCGACATGGCGGCCGCTCATCATTTCGCCATGAACCTTTACTTCGAATCGGCGGCCATGATCCTGACGCTCATCACGTTGGGTAAGTATCTTGAAGCGCGCGCGAAGGGCAAAACCACCAGCTCGCTTTCGAAGCTTATGGATCTTTCGCCCAAAATGGCAACGCGCGTGGAAGACGACGTTGAAGTGCAGGTTCCTGCTGCAAGCGTGCGCGTTGGAGACGTGCTCATGGTGCGTACGGGCGAATCGGTGCCGGTCGACGGTGTGGTGCTGGAAGGCGAAGGCTCGGTCGACGAATCCGTTATTACGGGCGAGCCTCTGCCGAAGAGCGTGCATGCTGGCAGCGCGGTGACGGGTGCCACCGTGAACACGGCGGGCTGGTTCACGATGCGTGCCGAACACGTGGGCGAAGAAACCGTGCTGGCGGGCATTATTCGTCTGGTCGACGAAGCCACCAGTTCCAAGGCGCCCATCGAAAAGATGGCCGACAAAATCAGCGGCGTGTTCGTGCCGGTGGTTATCGCTATCGCGGTGGTGGTGTTTGCCGTGTGGCTCGCCGTGGGGGCGGAGCTTTCCGTGGCGCTTACGTACGCGATTTCCGTACTGGTAATTTCATGCCCCTGCGCGCTGGGATTGGCAACGCCTACTGCCATTATGGTGGGCACGGGACGCGGTGCCGCGAACGGGATTCTGGTGAAGTCGGCTGAGGCGCTGGAAACGGCGCGCGGCGTGAAGACGGTGGTGCTGGATAAAACGGGCACCATCACTAAGGGGGCTCCGCAGGTAACTGATGTTCTGCCAGCGGAGGGCGTGCGGGCCGAAGAGCTGCTGCGGCTTGCCTATGCATTGGAAAAGCCTTCCGAGCATCCGCTGGCTCGCGCGATGGTGCTGTACGCGGCGGGTGGCATCGGTGCTGATGCGGTAAAAGAGTCTGCCGAGCTGGTTTCCGGATTCAGACAGGTTCCTGGTCAGGGCGTTTCCGCCTGTGTTTCGGGCGCGGCGTGCTATGCGGGCAATGCGCGCATGATGGCCGAGTGCGGCATCGCGGTGGATGCTTCGCAGGCTGAAGGGCTCGCCGACGAAGGCAAGACCGTTACCTATTTCGCTTGCGATGGCAAGTTGGTAGGCATTATTGCCGTGGCGGATGTACCGAAGGCAACCAGCGCTGCCGCCATTGCGCAGTTGCGGGCGATGGGCATTTGCACGGTGATGCTCACGGGCGATGCCGAGCGAACCGCTCTTGCCGTGCAGCGTCAGGTTGGGACCGATGAAGTTATTGCCGGCGTGCTGCCCGCCGAAAAGGAGCGCATTGTTCGCCAGCTTTCCGCGAAGGCTCCGGTTGCTATGGTGGGTGACGGCATCAACGATGCTCCGGCATTGGCTCGTGCGGATGTGGGCATTGCCATTGGCGCCGGCACCGATATTGCGCTTTCAAGTGCCGATATCGTGCTGATGCACAGCGATTTGGCCGATGTGCCCGCTGCCCTGGATCTTTCGCGTGCCACTATGCGCAACATCAAACAGAACCTGTTCTGGGCGCTGTTTTACAACGTCATCTGCATTCCTGTGGCGGCAGGCGCGTTTGCGTGGGCGGGTTTCAGTCTGAACCCGATGATCGCGGCGGCGGCCATGAGCGTAAGCTCGGTATGCGTGGTCACCAATGCTTTGCGTTTGCGCGGGTGGAAGCCGCAGCGCGTATCTGCAACGCCGGTGGGTGCGGTGGGCAAAGCAGCGAGTGGCCCAGCCTCAGCCAACGAAGTCGCTGGCGTTGGCGCCGCTGCTGGTTCTGTGGCCAGCAAAGAAGCGAACGATCTACCATCGGCTAACGAAGCGGCGAACGATGCTTCTCCTAGCGACGGAATGCCGGCCGGCCCGAATGCTTTCGCTGTAAATTCGCGCTCAGCCGCTTTGCAATTCCCTGAAAAGCGCTTGCGCGTGGAGGGCATGAAGTGCCACAAATGCGCAGGTCGCGTGCGCGGAGCGTTGGAAGCAGTGCCCGGCGTTGAAAGTGCGGTGGTCGATCTCGAGGGCAAACAGGCCACGGTGCATCTTAGCGATTCCGTGCCCAATGAAGTGCTTGTCGGAGCTGTGATCGAAAAGGGCTTCGATGCAGAAATGCTAGCGCACTAGCCGAACGGAGGATGCCGCCAATTAAATAGCGTGGTTCGCCAATCGGGCTTGCCCCTGTTCCCGCCTGGTGAGCCGCCAATCCGAATCGCCCCTGTTCCCGCCTGGCGAGCCGCCAGTCGGGAGCACCTTCGCGGTCAGCGCGGGCTCCTCGCCAGGCGCCCTCCCTCATCCGACGTTGACCCCCTCGCCAGGCGCTTTCCCTTATTCGACGTTGGCCACTCGCCGGGCGCCCCCCTGAATGTCCTGCATGAAAGGGCTGGGCATTAAACAGTGGCAAGAAACGGTTATCGTGTATTCCCAGAGGAGGCCCGGACGGCAAAAAGGCCTCTTCATGGCAATATGTCGCCGAAATGCATGCTCTAACAGCATGTTGTTGGCAACATAGGCTCCTTATGTATGTTTTAAGCGGCGAAAAGCAGTGAAAAACAGTGTTGGGGAATACATTTCGCGAATATCTTGCCCGAAAGAGGCCCTTTTGCCGTCCGAGCCCTTCTGAGAATACATTTGAGCGATATCTTGCCATGATCCTTGGCTGTCTGTGCGTGCAAGAATGCCCGTTTCTCCCCATGCCCCATCTGGTGTCCTGCTTGGGGACTCACGTCAAGAGCCTTCGTTCGGCGTCCTGATTGGAACCTTCTCAAACACGAAAGCGGCCCCGTATCGAACATAGCGTTTCTTGCTATAAAACAGCGTCCCATTTCCTGGACACAGGAAATGGGACGCTGTTCGCAACGACGCAGGGCACTTATCTGTTGCAGACGCCTTGCGTTCTAGGCTGCTTTGTCGGCTTAAGCACGCCCCGGACTCTGGTATGCAGGTTCCGGGCGTGCTCTTGGCTGCTTGCCAGACAATGTCGGTGAAGCATGTTGGCTCCAGGCGTGTCGGAGCGCTTGTCGGTGCCGTCGATGCTGGCTTGCTGGGTGGCGGTTGGCTCCGGGTGTGTTGGGGTGCTTGCGTGGCCGTCGGCAAGGCGCAACTATCGCGCAGTTGGCTCCGGGCGTGCCAGCGTGCTCGCGTGGCGCCGCTACCGTATGGCCGGCCCCAGGTGTTCCAGATTAGTTTCGGGCACGTTCCTCTCGCTAGAGCAAGAGCGTCGGTGCATGAGGCTATTCGCCTTTTTCGGCCTTGGCCTTGCGAGCCTTTTCCATGATCTCGGTTGGCGAATCGAAGTCGTCGGTGCTGGCGCTACCAGGCGCTACCCATTCGTCAAGATGCTTAACCACCATGCCGATGTTTTCTACATAGGCGTAGATCTCGAACTCGCGCTTGCAGCGGAAGGTGCACTGCACGCAGGGGTTCTTGTCGCAGTAGGCAAACGCGTCTTCATCTGCCAGAGCGAACACCACGGGCGGCCACTTCTTGGGTGTGACGTACTTGTGCTGCATGCCAGTGAACGTTTTGAGGCCGAACCAGCGGGGCTTGCATGTGGAGTCGATGGAACGCCAGTTCACGTTGATGCAGTTGTTGTTCATGCCGCCAAGAATCTGATAGGTCAGCTTGAAGCGGTCTTCGACGTCGGCGGCGTCTACGAGTTCGATACGCTCCATAGGTTTGCCGCAGCAGTTCGGCTTGAAATCGACATGGCCGTACGGCGGTTCGAACAGAAGCGAACGCTCACCGTCGTTGGTGCACGTGATTTCGACGTTGCCGTCGATGCCGGCAAGAATGGCGCCGCATTCGCTGCAGCGGTAATAGGGAAGGTGCGCTGAGCTGACGCGCGGCTTCCAGGTTGCATGGGTTCGGGTCGGGCTAAATTCTGCCATTGTTCCCCCTTCTTTCGGCAGTATGAGCCAGTAAATACGAAGCTGAAAGCCCCTTGCTGTCCTTGACAAGGGACGCTTTAAAAAACTACGATTTATCTATCTTATACGAGATTTCCAATATGGAAGGGGAAGTGCGCATGAGCGTATATCAGGAGGCATACAAGTTGCCCGAATTCAAGTATGAGTATGAGCGCCTCAAGGTTGACGTCCGTGGCCCGATCCACGTTGTTTCCTTCGACGATGCTGCTAACTTGAATGCAATGTCTTACCAGCAGATGGCCGACTTCAACGACTATCTGAAGAAGGTCCGTATGGACCCCGAATGCCGCGTAATCGTTCTCACCGGCGAGGGCAAATCCTTCTGCGCAGGCTTCAACCTCAACGAGCTCAACTTCGAGCCCCCCGCAGACATGGGCCGCGCTCAGCGCGATCACTGCATCATGCAGACCATCTGCTCCGACCAGGCCGTTAACATGCGCAACGCTATGCAGCCCATCATCGGTGCTCTCAAGGGCCATGCAGTAGGCGGCGGTCTTTCCCTGGCTTGCGCTTGCGACCTGCGCGTTTGCGGCGAATCCTTCAAGATGCAGGCAGGCTACCTGAACATCGGCCTTACCGGTACCGACATGTCCGGTTCTTACTACCTTCCCCGCATCGTGGGCTACGCTCGCGCTGCTGAGGCTCTGATGACTGCTCGCCGCATCGGCGCAGAAGAGCTGAAGGAATGGGGCTTCGCCAACAAGGTTGTTGCTGACGAAGATGTTGTAGAAGAGGCTGTAAAGATGGCAGAGGCCATGGTTAAGAACTCTGCTCCTCTGGGTCTTCGCCTTACCAAGGAATCCCTGCAGGTTTCTCTTGACAACTCTTTCGAGTCTCAGATCAAGATGGAGAACCGCAACCAGGTTCTGGCTTCTCAGACTGAGGACAACCGTCGTGGCGTTCGCAAGATGAATCCGAAACTGCGCGACGAGGTTAAGGCTCATCCCGAGAACTTCGCCTTCTCCAACATGTAAGTTTTCTTCCGAAGGTGCTGCTACAGGAACGGCACCGAACGAAAGATCGCTAGCGGAGCGGCACCCAATTGGGTGCCGCTTTTTTGTTGGGGGGGGCATGGCGGCGCCCACGGGAGCCACTGCGAAGCTGCTCACGATGCTATGCTGGGTCCGCGTTGTAGCGCAGATTGAGGTGCTGCAAAGGCTCGCCCTGACCAAATCACTGTGTCAAAGCTATTCCAAGAGTCTGGAAACAAAAAATCGGTCCGAATTGCAACTTTTTTGCGATTGGCAATTGTTGCGAGCTCCCCAATCGCGAATTGAGGCGCAAAAACGCAGGTAATTTGCCGTGTGAAGGCCCCTTTTTCGCTTTGCGGGGACAGGGAAGAGTTCGCAATCGCAAAAAAGTTGCAGAGATGCCGAGTTTTTTGTTTTCACGATGGGTGGATTGTCCCAACAGGTAGATTTCGTGATGGGGGGATTGCCTCAACGGGTGGATATCGCAATGGGCGGATCACCGCAACGGGGCAAATCACGCAGATATGCGTATTTTCGGCGGCAGCGCGGGCAGCAACGTCTAGGGCCACTGATCGGACGAAACGGCCCCCGTGCCTTGCCGGATTGGGTTGGGCGGGGCAGCCCGTGTGCAGAGGGGTTTGCTGCGGATTGGACGGAGCGGCAGCCCCTAGGTCTTGAGGCGGCGGGAGAAGGCAGGCTGTGGATCTGGCTCGCCCGAGGAGAGTGGAGTGCCAGCCCCAATGGCGGCAACGAAGCTGGCCGCAGGGGTGATCTTTAATTCAGAAATCTTGTACGGGGCATTGAAGTTTTGGGCTGGTCTTGAGTCTCATTGAGCTTTCAGGTTTGCTTTTCCGCAAAGTGAGAGGCGGGGCTTTTGCGTTGGCCTTGCGTGGCGGGGAGTGAAGAATTCCATGTTTTGAGCTGAACCTCCCGCAAGGTAAGATGAATTTGTTCAGACATGATTGATAAATGCAATAACCCCTGTTAATTAGATTATTTTTGGCAAACAGTACATATTCTCAAAGACTATTTGACAAAAGTGCTTTTCGGCGCTGAAATAGACAAACTTAGTCGTTTTGGAGTAGAGAAGAGGACATTCTATGGCCCGGAGGTACGATAGCGAAGCAGTTCGTAATCGCGTGCTTTCGACGAGCGTTCGCCTGTTCCTGGAGCGGGGATACCACGGCACCACCATGGCGGCCATCCCGAAAGAAGCCGATGTGTCCTCGAGCTCGTTCCAGAATGTTTTCGGAAACAAAGACGGAGTGATGTATGAGCTGATGAAGCTCATGTTTGCGGAGCAGTTTTCGGCAGCTGATTCAGCAGTCGCGTTGTTGGGATCTAATGCCAGCCCGGCTTTTGCGTATGCGCTCGAGACGTCCGTTCAGCTCACCATTGCCGAATTAAGTGAAATCATTCGCGATTTGTATTTGCAGGCATATGCCAGCGAACGTTCCCTGGAGTACATTCGCCGCAATACCGCGAAGCATCTTCAGAAATTCTTCCAACAGTACAACCCTTCATTCGATGAAGAGGATTTCTACCAGATGGACATCGGAACATCGGGCTTGATGCTTGGCTTCATGTTGCGCCCGTGCGACGACGATTTTCCCCTTGACGTGAAAATCGAGCGCTATCTGCAGATGAGCCTTTCTGCGCTGAATGTGCCGGCAGAAGAGCGCACAACCATCATCGAGGGCATAAAACAGCAAGATTTGCGTTCCATTGCAAAGGCTGCCGTGAAACAGCTTTTCGATGTGCTGTCCGACACTTTCGATCTTGAGCTTCAAGCACAAATATTCGGCGAGGAAGAATGCGACAAGGAAGAGTCCGCCGAATAACAGCCCGAAAGACGCAGGCTTATTGTCTTCCTGTGGGGCGGCAGTGTCGCCACGCGGTGGCTTGCGGGTATCGGATACCAATTACCTCTCCAGTGGGATGGCAGAACCAGATGGGCCATCCGTATCGCTTAATGGCGTAGTTGTTGCCCTCGTGGTGCGACGGAACCAGATTGACCTCTGTGCCATTAATAGCGCAGTTGCCCCTCCCTGCAGCGTGACGGGATAGACGTTTGCTGGTTGCCCTACAATAACGAAGAGGAACGCGCTATTCGTTGGGCCGGCATGTGCAACTGCTGGTGCGATGGCGGCAAAAGTGATCTGCTGATCTTGGGGATAGGAGCTCGCATGGGTGTTTTCGCAGGTGATTCCAAAACGGCGAAGGTGGGTTTGCTGTGCGCGGCGTCTGTCGGTGCGGTAGCCGCGGTTGCGACTGGGGCGTTGGTCGCTTCACGTATTAAGACACTTTGCTCGCTGAAGAAGTTGTCCAGTTTTGCCGGTGCGTACAATCTGTACGAGAGCGCGGTTGCGTATCGTTACGACCTTGACGCCATTATCAAGTCAGGGGTTGAAGACGACCAAACCTATATCGACGCGGTGTGCAAGCAGGTATTCCCCGGGATTCCCGTAAAGGTCGAGGCGCCGAAGTTTGCCTGCAGTGCGTTTTGCGCCGAAGCCCCAAGCAGCGTTTTGATGGGTCGCAACTACGATTTCAAAGACGATACCTCTGCGCTTTTGGTTCGCACGCATCCGAAGGACGGGTATGCGTCCATTTCTTTTTCGGCGCTGAACAATTTGGGCGCTAACATGCCCGAGGAAAGCCTGAAAAGTAAAGTTGCGGCGATGTTGGGGCCCTTCGCGAGTCTTGATGGCATCAACGAAAAGGGCGTATCCATTGCGGTGCTTACCCTTGATAGCCTACCTACCAGGCAAAACAGCGGAAAGCCGAAAATCAATACCTCACTGGCCATTCGTTTGGTGCTTGATAGGGCGGCAAGCACGCAGGAAGCGGTAGACTTGCTGGGCTCGTACGATATGGTTGCCATGGCTGGCCGCGATTACCATTTCTTCATCAACGATGCTTCTGGAGACAGCCGCGTTGTTGAGTACGACCCGCAAAATCCTGCGCGCCCTATGGTCGTTACGCATGCGCGTGAAATTACCAACTATTACGCGTGCTATGCCAACGAGGTTCTGCCGAATCAGAAGAACGGTGCTTTAGGGCATGGCAAAGAACGCGCGCTCGCCATTGCCGAGGTGCTTGATGGTGCGCAGCTGCAAACGAAGGAAGTTGCCTGGAAGGCGCTGCGCTGTTCTTCGCAGGAGCCAAACCCAGAAGACATCACCAGCAATACGCAATGGTCCATCGTGTATGACAACATCAACTGCACTGCCGATTTTGTCTTGCGGCGAAACTGGGGCGAAGTGTTCAGCTTTGTCGTGTAGCTGCTAAGGTGGCGTGCATTGGCGGCGGACTCCGGCGAACGGGCATGCTTGGCTCGGTTGGCCAGTGCCCCAATTTGGCGAACCGGTTGTCCAGTTCTCTGCATCACACGAGGCTTGTTGATGTTGGTTGCCTCGCATCCTGATTCTGGCGCAAGACCAGCGCGCACCGTATCATAGAAAGCGAACGACGCGCCGCAACGGGAAGCGGCGAAAAGGAGGGTGCTATGCGAGTTGATTTGCAGGGTGGTTCGGTCGAGTTCAAGGCGAGGGAAAGCGTGCTTTCGAAGATCGAGGCTTCGCTTCAGCCAGGGTTTGAGCCGGTGCAGCCCAAATATGCGGCAACGGTAATGCTGGTGCGTGATTCGGCTCCGTTCCAGACGGAATATCGCATCGAAAGCGATCATTTTCCGCCCGATTTCCCAACCGGCCAGGAACTGGAAGTGTTTATGCTTCGTCGCGTAAAAACGATGGAGTTCGTTCCCGATGCCGTTGTTTTCCCTGGTGGCAGGGTCGATGATCGCGACTCGAACCCCAATCTCCCGTGGTGCGGGCCCACTCCTGCCGAATGGGCTGAGCTCATGGGCTGCACCGAGGACGTGGCGCGACGCGTGGTTGTTGCTGCTGCGCGCGAGGTGTTCGAGGAGTGCGGCGTTTTGCTGGCGGGCCCCGACGAGCATTCGGTGGTACAGGACCTGAGTGACCCTTCCTGGCAGGAAGATCGCACCGCTCTGGAAAACCACGAGATTGCCTTTGCCGACATGCTCATCCTGCGTGGATTGGTTTTGCGCACCGACTTGCTGGGCCTTATTTCGAATTTCTGTACGCCTGAATTTGAAACGAAGCGATACGACACATTCTTCTTTTCTGCCCTTATGCCAGAAGGCCAGGTGGCCGATGGCGAAACAAGCGAAGCGCAGATTGCCGACTGGGTAACTCCCGCGTACGCTATGCGTGCAGGTGACGCAGGCAATTGGCTGGTGCTGGCGCCAACCGTTTACAACCTTACTTGCATCGCTTCGGCTCAAAACGCGAAAGAATTTGTCGAAACACGCCGCCGACTTACGCGCTTCATGTCGTACCCCATCAAAAAGGAAGACGGCACGTTTATGCTGCATTGCGATTTTCCGAAGCGCAAATAGGCAACGCGGCAAGGCGGGCGCTTTCTTGCCGGCTTGCGAGAAAAGGAGTTGAGCGGTGGGTTTCGTAGAGGATGAAACGCCCTGGTGCGGTGGGCATGTAAGCGCGCGCGTCCGGTGCGTGCGCGCGAACAACCCCAGCCCCATGACATATGTGGGAACCAATTCGTGGATTGTGGCCGAGCCGGGTGCCAAGGAATGCGTGGTGATAGACCCCGCTCCTGCCGGCGAGCAGGTTCAGCGCATCCTGGCGACATGCGGTGAGGCAGGGCTGCGTATCGGAGCCATAGTTGCCACGCACGACCACCCCGATCATATCGAGGGAATTCCCGAACTTGTTGCGGCAACGGGCGCTCCGGTGTACGCGCCGCGCACGAGCCGTATCGAGCAGCTGCTGCAGAAGCACGGCTTCGCGAAGTGCGGCGGCTCGAAGCGTGCGTGCTCTGAGGGTGCCGAGGATGTAGGTGCGGTCGAAGCTGGGGCTGCAGGCGAATTGGATTCGGCGGGCTTGCCTCGTTCTTGCGAGAAAAAAGCTGGCTGGAGCGCTGATGTCCAAGCTCTTCCGAAGGGCGCATTCCGCTCCTTTGAAGGAGCGCCGAAGTTTGAGGTGGTCGCTCTTCCTGGCCATTCGGAAGATTCGGTGGGCTTGCTTCTTTCTACAGAGCAATCTCTATTTACGGGGGATGTGCTGTTTCGCCATGGGCCCACGGTGGTATTTCATCCTGATGGGGTGCTTGCCAGTTATTTTGCCAGCCTTGATACGCTTGAGCGGCTGGTTCGTGAAGGCAGGGTGCGGCGTTTCTATCCTGGGCATGGGTATCCCATCGACGACCCGCTGCCCATTATCGAAGCCACGCGAAAGCATCGCGTCGACCGCCTTAACCAGGTGAAAGAAGCGCTGAATGCGGGCACGCTCGCCGAACCTGATGCGTTGTTCGACGCGGTGTATCAAGGCGTGAACCCTGCTTTGCGTATGCCTTCCATTCGAAGCATCCGCGCGCAGTTGAGGTTTCTGGGGATATAGGGACAGGTCCCATTTTTCCACTTAGCCATAGCGCATAAAGAAAGGGCCTTGCTTGCGAATCCAATCGCAAGCAAGGCCCTGTTTGTTAGACGGGAAAACGGGACTTGTTCCTATATTCCTAGTTTACGTCGTTATTCTGCAGCAGCCTTCTTCTTGCCGAAGATGGTCTTAGCGCCTTTAACGGCCAAGATAACAGCCAGTACGAAGAGCACAGCGGCAAGTGCTGCCTGAACGCCGGCGGCGAACGGATCGCCGGCGCCAGCCATAAGTGCGGTGCACTTGGCTTGCAGCGTCATGACCAGCGAAGTGAGCGTAACAACCAGCATGAACACCATGGGGATGTAGAACATCTTGTTGTTGCGGCCTGCGTTGCCCAGCCATGCACATACTGCCAGAAGGGCAAGAGCGGCAAGCAGCTGGTTGGCGGCGCCGAACAGAGGCCAGATGATGGTGTAGCCGGTCATACCGAGGCCAACGCCCAGAACTACGGTAACGAGGGTTGCAACGTAGGGGTTGGTCAGAACCTTGCGAGCGCCGGTGGCTTCGTCCATGGACTTACCAGCGGGAACCCACAGCTCCTGGAACATGTAGCGGCCCAGGCGGGTTGCCGTGTCGAGCGAAGTGAGGCAGAAGGCGGAAACAGCCAGGATCAGCAGGGTGTAGGCGATGCCCTCAATGTTTTCGAGGCCAGGGATGCAAGCCAGCATCTGGGAAAGGCCACCTGCGAAAACGGCGGTCGGGGATGCGTAGCCGCCCGCGCAGTACTTCGTCCAAACGAAACCAACGGCGCAGAGGGAGATGATTGCCAGCAGGCATTCGATCAGCATGCCGCCGTAAGCGATGGGGCGAGCGTTCTTTTCGTTATCCAGCTGCTTGGAAGTGGTGCCTGAGGCAACCAGGCTGTGGAAACCGGAGATAGCACCGCAAGCGATGGTGATGAACAGGGCGGGGAACAGGAAGCCGGATGCGGCAGCCTTATTTATCACGGCCTTGCCGGTAGCAGGGTCGATGATTGCGTTGCCGTTTGCGTCAACTGCAGCATTCGTTGCGTAGAAGTCGGTGAATGCGGGGATTTGCAGATTGGCAGCATCGCCGGTGATGGAAGCGCCCACAATGCCGATGAGCGAAAGGGCGATCATGCCGTACAGCAAGAACGAGCTCAGGAAGTCGCGGGGCTGAAGCAGAATCCAAACGGGGGCAACGGCAGCAACCATGATATATACGCCCAACAGGATCATCCATGTGGTGTAATCGAGCGAGATCAGGGGGAAGTTGTAGCCGACGGCAACCAGAACAACGATGATTGCGATGGCGATGATGATATTGGCGACGGTGGGGATCTCGCGGCCGCGGGTGGCCAGGCCGTATACGATTGCTACAACGATGAACAGCACAGAAATCATCGCGGTGCGCTGGTTTGCCAGGTTAGAAGCCTCGGTTGCGTTTGCCAAGTTTACGGCGAAGGTGTTGGCAACGATGGAAGCGAACGCGGCAACAACCAGGACCAGGGTCAGGTAAGCAAAGATGCAGAAGAGCTTCTTTGCGGTATCGTCGATGTTCTCGGCGATAACCGTTGCGATGGTCTGGCCCTTATGGCGCAAGGATGCGAACAGAGCGCCGAAATCGTGCACGGCGCCGAAGAAGATACCGCCAATCAGTACCCACAGCAGAACGGGAACCCAGCCAAATACGGCAGCCTGAATGGGGCCGTTGATGGGGCCAGCGCCAGCAATTGAGGAAAAGTGGTGGCCAAGCAAGATGTAGGGCTTGGTGGGCACGTAGTCTACGCCGTCGTGCATTTCTTGCGCGGGGGTAGGGCGACTGGGGTCAACACCCCACTGCTTTGCCAGCCATCCGCCGTACAGCACGTAGCCGATTACGAGGATGGCAAGGCCGCCCAGAAGGACGATCATTGCGTTCATCTCTGAACCTTTCTTGTTTTGGGACCTTACTTGATCAATGCCAAGTTGCTGGAAAGTACTTCTTTCAGCTGCTTTCCAGCGTTGTTGACAACCACGCTTTTATCCGTTGGCAGGGAAAGGTCTACTACGGCTAGGCGGAGGTCGGTCCAACCGCGGAACCCGAAGCGGTATTCCTTGTGGAAGCGCGTTCTCTTCGCGAGTTTGCGCGCTGCTTCGGTTGTGCGGTTGGCGATGATCACGAGCGAAAGGGCAGAGGACATATGGTTCGGTCCGGCATCAACTTTGCGAAGGGCTTTTCCCTGCATGAAGGAAATCTCTTCAGCGAGTTGTGTTTCGTCGAGCTCGTCAACGCATTCGAAGAACATGAAATCGTGTGTGTTTACTTCCCAGAGCTTTGCGCGTTTTACCAGCACATATTTTTCGCCGTAGGTGTGGTATTCCGCGAAGGCGGGGAAGGTGCGACCTTCAAAAAGATAGTCTCTCCTGATGTCGTAAAAAGACTTGTGAGCTGCAAGGACGCGTTCCAACAGGTCTGTGCGCATGTCTTTCGCCGTCACAGCAAGCCTCCTTCCGCATCACGAGGGGCCATCAATTCTCCGAAAGAATCGATCTCCTCTACTTTTTCACAAGTGGGTTGATTCTAAAACTATTTATTTGTTGCGTAACAAATAAATTCGATATCAGTACCGCAACGGGAAAATGTTGGAGTGAACGGGTTCATTGGTGCTCTTGCAGCGCAGTTGGCCCTGAAGCCGGTATCGCCCGCAGCCGATGGCATTGCCTCGCGCCCGCGAAGGCCCGTGGCCGAATGCCTCCGCGCTCAACGGACGGCGCGCGCGAAGCTGACGGCTCCGTCCCGACGCAGTGCATACCTGCAGCAGCTCCGGCGCGTCTGGTGGGCGGACGGTGCGGCGGTGCGTATGCGCGTCCGAGTTGCAGCCGCACGCTCGCGTCCTAGTAGGTCCCGCGCCCGAGCCGTGACCACGCTCCGGCGGGTTGCGAGCCAGCAGCCGATGGCCCCCGCACTCCAGGTAGGCCGTGCGTATCAATGTCCCTCCCGCGCCCCCCAGTAGGCCGCGCGCGCCAATGCCCCTCCTGTGCTCCAGGTAGGCGGCGCGCATCAATGCCCCTCCCGCCCCCCCCCAGTAGGCCGCACGCCGATGCCCCAGCTCTTTCATCGCGGCGGTGCCCACCGCCGCAGCTGGGCACCGCCGCATCTCGCGGATAGGCTCTGGCGGGGTACGGTGGGAACGAGCATGCTGCCCCTTGCGTAGCCGAAGGGTGGCTTTGCTGACGATGTGCTGCCGCGGTGCGTCATCGGGCGGTCGGGCATGGCGGCATATGCCCGCGAATTGTATTCCCCGGAGGCCGGCGCATAGCAACGTGTGCTCGCAATGCGCTCTCGGCCGTTCGGCGACGGCAAGGTGCCCGCGAAATGCATTCCCAAGCGCCTGGCGGTGGCGATATGTTGACGTTATGCGTTCCTGGGTGTCTGACGATGGCAATATTTTGCCCCGGTGTATCCCAAAAAGGCCTCGGACGGGAAAAGGGGCCCTTCGTGGCAATATATCGCCGCCGTGTATTCAAAATGAGCTGGCTTTGGCAAGATATGCGCGCCATGCATCCGAAAAGCCCTGCAAATCGCTGTTGGAGGATACACCACGTGAATATCTTGCCAGGAAGGGGCACTTTTCGCTGCACGGGCCCCTCGAATCATGCACGTCGCGCAGATCTTGCCACGATTCAGCGTTCGCAAGGCCTTGCGAACGGAAGGCAAGAGGAGCTGGGTATCGCAAGTGCACTTCGTATTGCGGCCGACGGCCCCACCACCGTGGTTGCGTACGTCTGCGGCAGCCGTGCTCGATCACGGTAGCTGCCGCTCTGTGGCCGGTGGCGCAAACCCATGACAGTCAGTGCTGCGGCGAGCGAGCAGTGAGCGGTGCGTATGCGCGTCCTGCCCCGCGGCATCCGCCCGCCTGCAGCGTGTGTCTTGCCAACGGCATCCGCCCGCCCGCAGCAACCTTCGCCGCCGGCGCTTCTCGGCGGCCGCGCGCCCAATGACAGCCGCATGTTCCCATGGCGTATCCTGCTCCGCAGCAGCTGTCCGCACTTCTTCGGTCGGCGCCCCCCCCCTCAACGCAGCACAAAAAACGGCCAGCGTTTCGCTGGCCGTTTTTTTCGAGGTTATGAGCTGAGCGCAGATTATTCGGCGCGTTCTTTCAGACGACGATCAAGCTCGTCGGCCAGCTGGTGGCGCTTGACCTTGCCGGATTCCGTCATGGGAATAGCATCGATAAACTCGATGTGCTCGGGACGCAAGCGCTTGGCTACGCCGATGGAATCAAGGTACTCTGCGATGGAATCGAGCGTGGGCGTAACATCGCCGGTTTGTACGATGAAGGTGCAGATGCGCTCGCCCAAACGATCATCGGGTAGGCCGATGGTGGCATGGGCGCCAACACCAGGGCAGCCATCCAGGTTGTTGTCCACTTCGTTTGCGGAGATGTTGATGCCGCCGCGAATGAGGATTTCCTTCTTGCGGCCGTTGATCTTCACGCGGCCCTCTTCGTCCTGAATGCACAGGTCGCCCGAGAAGAACCAGCCGTCGTCATTCAGGTCTTTTGCGGTAGCCTCGGGATTCTTCAGGTAGCCGCTGAACATATGAGGTCCGCGGGAAATTTCTTCGCCCTGGGTGCCGTGAGGCACTTCGTTGCCGTGTTCGTCGACAACTTTGACCTCGATGCCCTCAAAGGCAACGCCCGACCAGTTGCCATTCCATTCCAGACAATGCTCGGGGGGAACTGCCAGGTGGGGGCAGCTTTCGGTAGAGCCGTAGCATTCGCACAGTTTCAGGCCGTGCTCGTGCGCGCGCTGCACCATGGTGCCCGGTACGGGAGCGCCGCCGCAAATGTAGAGCTTCAACGTTTCGAATTTCAGGTCGTTTTCTTCGGCGCAGTTAAGCAGGTCGAAGATGAACGGAGTGGCGCCCATCGACCAGGTTACGCCTTCGTTGTTCATGATTTCGATTGCCTCGCGAGCGCGGAATTCTTGCTGCAGAACAACGCGACCACCCAGAAGCAGCGGCGTGATAAGGCCATGGTTGAAGCCGGTGGCATGGTTCAGCGGTGCGGGCATGAACATGACATCGTCCTGCGTAAGGTGCAGGCCACGGCTAAACGTGGTTTCGGAGAAAATAAGCGCATTATGGGAAATCAGAACCGCCTTCGGGCGACCAGTGGTGCCGGAAGTGGAAAGGATCAAGACCACATCGTCTGATTTGCTGCCAGGGTTTTCGCGGTAGGGCTCGTACGTTTCGCAGATTTGCTTCAACGTGATGGTGCCGTGCGATTCGACTGTTTTGTCGTGAACGCAAATAGCATCTTTGGAAAGCGTGGGAATGCGATCGACTGCGGAAAGAATCTGGTCTTCGAAGTTGGTCTTGTGATGGAAGGTGGGGCACATGAATGCCTTGCTTTCCACCAGATTCATGGAGTAGATCAAGTCTTCGTCGTTAAAAGTGACGGGAAGTGGATGGCTAACCGCGCCAACTTTCAAGCAGGCAACGTAGAGGATGCAGAATTCTGACCAAGGTGGCATCTGATAAGAAACCACGTCGCCGTTTTTTACTCCCACATCATGGAGCCAAGCTGCCAGGCGCGATGCTTTATCGTCGATTTCGGCGTAGGTGTAGCGTACGCCTAGGTTATCGCTTACGTATTCACGATCAGGGAAAGCGGCAACCTGGGTATTCCAGATGTCGTTTAAGGTACGTTCGGTCCAGTACCCCTTCTCGTAATACTCTTTCTTGTTCTTTTCGTTGACCTTCAAGTCCGTAATCATGATTCCTCGCTTCATGAGGCAGACCCACGGATTTGTGGCTGCCTGGTTCCTTGGAACGAACCTCCCCCTGCAAGCGCGCGTGCAACCTATCGTAAATTCCTGCTTACGTACGTATGCGCGCTTAACCCAAAGTATACCGCTAATCTTTAGGGGGTTGGGCGCTGCGCCTGGGTGCCTGAAATGGGCTTTAAGGTCTGTTTTGTCGCATATTTCACTCTGCGGAACACGAAACTGATGTTTTGTGGCATAAACTGTCGCAAATGTGCGAAATGCAGTTATGGTGCTGCTGCATTTAGATGCTTTTGTTGGATAGAATTTGACTTTTAGCCACCAGATTTCCGTGCAATTAAAAACTAGTGAGCACTTTAGGGCTCATTTTTTCGTCTTTAGGGCTCAGTTTTTGACAAAACGTAGGCATTTTCGGCCTGATCCTTTCCTCTCATGCGCCGAACGATGGCAAGATCTGCGCGCCGTGCGTGATTCGAGGGGCCCGTGCAGCGAAAAGGGGCCCTTCCTGGCAAGATCTTCGCGCGGTGTATCCTCCAACAGCGATTTGCGGGGCATTTCGGATGCATGGCGCGCATATCTTGCCAAAGCCAGCCCGTTTTCGGATGCATGGCGCGCGAATCTTGCCGCGAACTGGCGATTTTCCCGCCCGAGGCCGCTTTCGGGATGCATGGAGCGCAAAACCTGCCACGGACTGCCGCCCGGGAACGCACCGCGGCGGAATCCTGCCACGGCAAGGCACTCGAGAACGCATCGCGCGAGAATATTGCCACTGCCAGTCAGGCCAAGAGTGCATCAGGGCGCAATCCTGCCGCCGTCGGACGCTGGGGGGACGCACCGCGCGAGAATATTGCCACTACCAGTCGCCCGAGAACGCATTTCGCGCATATCCTGCCATCGCCGGGTGCCTGGGAATGCATAGCGTCGATATCTTGCCATCGGCAGACATCCGAGAATGTGCAGTTTCGGCATACCTCCATTGCCGGTCGTCCGGTCGCGCAACGTTCTCCACGCGAGGGAGTGGGTTCAGGCCCTTGGCTGCGCTGTGGGGTTCGGCGCGCAACACTTTCTGTGCGAGGGAGTGGGCATTCCGCCTTCTCGGGGCTTAACTGCTGGGAACGATTTCGAGTCTGCGCTGTTTCGGTGGGCAACCATGAGCTCGCTTCGCGTTCTGCGAAGCTGTGCCGTATTATGTGCTGAAGCAAAAAGCGCTTTGACCTTTATATAAGGCCAGCAAATGTTGTGGAAGGGATGTCATGGGCGTTCGCAAGGCAATGGGAAATATGGCAAGCTCGCTGAGCACGTGGGGTTTGCGTCACCTGGCGCACAGGCCTGCCGCTAATATGCCTGGCAAGATTGCCTTGAAAATTGATCCACGTATTATCGCCGAGTCCATGGACAAGATTACCGAAGGCTCCATTGTTGTGGTGGGCACCAACGGCAAAACTACCATTACTAATATGATTGCCGATGCGTTGGAGCGCCAGGGCAAGAGCATCGCGTGCAATCGCACGGGAGCCAACCTTGCCTACGGCGTGGCTACCACGTTGCTGCAAACCAAGGGTACTGTGGAATGGGGCGTATTCGAATCAGATGAGTTGTGGCTGGCTCACACCTTGCCGCAGGTACAGGCGGACTACGTTTTGCTGCTGAACCTCTTCCGCGATCAGTTGGATCGTTGTGGTGAAATCGATCGTGTGCAAGACGCCATCGCTACTGCCTTGGAGCAGTCTCCCAACACCACTCTGCTATACAACGCCGACGATCCGCTGTGCACCATCATTGCGCAGCGCGTGTCCAACAAGTCTGTTGCGTTTGGCGTGGGCGAAGACATGCACCAGCGTCAAAACGTCGTGGCAGACGCTCAGATGTGTCAGCGCTGTTCGGCTATGTTCACCTACGGCTACCGACAATACGGTCAGCTTGGCACGTATTCGTGCCCGAACTGCGGATTCAGCCGCCCTGATTTGGATTTCGCCGCCAAGAGCGTAGTGTTCGGAGACGAAATCACGTTTTCGGTTGAAGAAACGGCAACGGGCAAAAGCGTCGATCTTCACGCGCAGCGCGCGGGGTCGTACATGGTGTACAACGTTATGGCTGCTTGGTTGGCCTCCCATTGCGCTGGCGTTTCCGACGCGGTGTTCCAAAAGGCGGTCGATCTGTTCGACCCGCAGAATGGACGCTTGCAGTCGCTTACCGTCGAGGGGCGCCCTGTCCTTTTGAACCTGGCGAAGAACCCGACGGGCTTCAACCAGAACATGAAACTTATTACTCAGGCGCCGGGCAAGAAGGTTGCGGCGTTCTTCATTAACGACAACGAAGCCGATGGACGCGACATTTCCTGGATTTGGGACTGCGACTTTGAGGAGCTAGCCAGCCAGGAAGACGTCATGGTGTTCGCTGGCGGAATCCGCAAAAACGACCTGCAGCTGCGTCTGAAGTATGCGGGTATCGACGCCAAGATCGTCGATAGCGTCAACGAAGTGGTGGATGCTGCGCTGAAGCTGCCTTCTGAATGGAATATCTACGCTATCGCCAATTACACCTCGCTCCCCGCAGTGCGCTCCGCCCTGATGGCGCGTGCTGATAAGGCGGCACCTGCCAACCCGACATCGGGCGATGCCAAGCCAGAATGCAGTAAGAAGTGGGTTTCGGGCGCTTATGTTCACCAAGCCGAAGTTGCCAAGTTCGACGAGCAGCCTCTGCGCATCGTGCATCTGTTCCCCGATCTTCTTAATTTGTACGGCGATGGCGGCAACGTGCGTGTGCTTGCTCAGCGTTGCGCATGGCGCGGCATCCCTGTGCAGGTGGAAGCAGTTCACTACGGGGAATCGGTCGATCTTACTTCGGCCGATATCGTTTTCTTGGGCGGCGGCCCCGACCGCGAGCAGAAACTGGCATCCGAAGTGCTGCTGGGCATGCGCGAAGAATTGCGCACCTATGTAGAAGGCGATGGAGCGCTTCTGGCTATTTGCGGTGGCTACCAGATTCTGGGTAGTAATTGGCTTATGGGCGATGAGTCGGTGGAGGGCCTTTCTATCCTCGACCTGAAGACGGTTCGTGCTGGCGCTGGCTCCGATCGTCTTATCGAAAACATTGCGTTGGAGTCCGAGCTTTCTCCGCAGCCGGTGGTGGGATATGAAAACCATGCCGGTCGTACGAAGCTCGGCGCGTCCTTGAAGCCATTTGGCAAAGTAGTTTCCAATGTGGGCCACGGCAATGACGACGATTCGGGTTGCGATGGAACCCTGTATCGCAACTGCATCGGCACCTATCTGCATGGTCCGCTTCTGGGCAAGAACCCGGCTATTGCCGATCACCTTATTGCTGCGGCGATGGAGCGTCGTTTGGGCAGCAAAGTGGAGCTCGTTGCCCTTGAAGACGAAGCCGAGCTCGCTGCGAATGCGTATATGGCAAAGCGACTGGGTGTGCCTGGAGCATAAATAGCAGGTTGTGATTTCACGCTATTTTTGCCGAGACCTTTACCTTTTAGGTTGCCTGGGGCGCCGTTCCTTTTCTGTGCCGTGTCCGAGCTGAAGCGCTTCACGTTTTGTTCACAAAAAACTCAACAAATAGTATATGTCTGTACTAATAATGCGTGAATTGCCTTGTTTTCATTCGCGCATACTGTGGTTTTCGCCGAATTAATTTGCATGGTATTAACGTTTCTTTCATCATTTATTGCATGTTTGCTTCGAATAACAAGCCATCAAAACGATCGGCTCGTGCTGAAAGGAAGGCGGCGCACGCTTCCTCCTCGCGCACGCCGCATCGCTCAGCGGGAAGTGCTTCTGACCCGTATGTTCGTACGTCTCGCGCGTCGCATGCTTCGCGTCGCCCTAGCGGCTCGAGCACAAATGCGTATGGAGCCAGCAACTATGGTTCCTCCACGCATGTTTCCCCTGTTCACACACAACAAAAGAGCAATTATCGTTCGGTCGGTGCTTATGGTTCGCCCACCAAGCGCGGCCCGTATACTCCTCGCAATGCGCATGATCGCGAGATCCTTCGCGCTAAGCGCGAGCGCACGAAGAAGCGTCGCAAGCGCATTGCGCTCGGTGTGGTTGCCGTTTGCTTGACTTTGGTTCTTGGTGGCGTAGGCGCTGCCTGGGCTTACCTTAATAACCTCGACAAGGCGCTGAACAAAGACGTTGACGCAGACCTTCTGAACTCGCTTACGGTTACCGATTCGGCATCGGACCCGTTCTATATGCTGCTTATCGGCATCGATAAAGACGAGGGCCGTGAATCATCGGATGAATATGGTGGGTCGTATCGCACCGATTCTATGATTCTTGCGCGTATCGATCCCAAGGATAAGGAAGTTACCCTGGTGTCCATCCCTCGTGACACGCAGATTCAGCTTGGGACGCACGGCACTCAGAAGATCAACGCGGCTTATGCATTTGGTGGGCCTTCTGGTGCCATCAAAGCTGTTGAAGACTTGGCGGGTGTCTCTATCAGCCATTACGCGGAAATCGACCTTGATGGTTTTGCGGCGGTGGTTGATTCGCTTGGCGGTATCGACATTAACGTTCAATATGAGATTAACGACCCGAATTACATGGGATATCTCGCGGCTGGTCAGCAAACTTTGAACGGAGAGCAGGCGCTAATCTATTGCCGCAGCCGTCATGCTTACGATGCTATTGGCGATGGTGATGCTATTCGTTCCGCCAACCAGCGCACCATGATTTCGGCCATTATGAAGAAGCTTATGAGCTCCGATATCGGTACTCTTACCAATACGGTGAGCACCTTGGCCCAGTACATCACCACCGATTACTCTGTTGCGGACATTCTTGGTTTGGCGCAACGTATGTTCGGCATCGATATCGATAAGAATGTGTATTCCGCTGCGGTTCCTGCAACCTCGTCATATGAAAATGATGTTTGGTACGAGAAGGTGAACACTTCCGAATGGAACAAAATGATGAGTCGCGTGAAGCAGGGCTTGTCTCCCACGGAAGGTGATGTGACGGATGAGACAACGGGAACTGTAATGGCATCGTCTGGTAGCGGTGGCTCCGGTTCGGGTGACTCTGGTTCAGGCGGTGCGTCAAGCTCTTCTCTTTCCGGCACAAAAATTTCTGTGAAGAACGGAAATGGCACTCAGGGCTGCGCGAGCGATGCGGCTGCTAAGCTCACTCCTCAAGGAGCGGTGTGCGAAACCGGCAACGCAGACGACTCCAATTACGCTAAAACCTTGGTAATCTACGATGGCGACAACGCCGATAAAGCGCAAAAGGTTGCCGATTTGCTGGGATGCGGCACCGTGATGAAGAACGATGGGCGGTATACCTACACAGGGGACATTCTGGTGGTTGTCGGCCAAGACTGGAAATAAACTGCAAAAGGCGGCTTCGGCCGCCTTTCTGTTTCTTGACTATGGTTATCTCCATGAAGCTTCTGGTCTCATTACTTTTTGTATAATTGCCCTTGCATGTACCAAAGAAAAGGAAGCTATTTGAGTTCAGCAGGCAAAACCTATTCCGTTCCTTCGCGCGATAACAACATTAATTTCCTACGTTTTATTGCGGCAAGCCTGGTTATCTGGTTCCATATGGCTTCATTGCTGGCTATTCCCGAGCCCTACATAATGGGGCAGGGCTTGGGCCCTATTGCGGTGAACATTTTCTTCGTGCTCAGCGGATACCTTATCGCGAAAAGCTGGACCCGCTCTTCAAGCTTCGGTAGCTATCTTATTCGCCGTATTGCTCGTATTTTTCCTGGTCTTGCGGTAGTGATCTTGCTAAGCGTTTTCGTTATGGGGCCGATTGTCACGAGCCTCCCGCTGGGCGATTACTTTGCCGACGCGGGGACGTGGAAGTATCTTTCTTTGATTGTGCTAGCTCCTATCAGCAATGTTTTACCGGGAGTTTTCGACGCGAACCCTCTTCCGTATGCCGTAAACGGGTCACTTTGGACTCTGCGCTATGAGTTTTTGGCATATTTGCTTACGCCATTGCTTTATGCGGCAACAAAGAAGCTATGCGGTGGTAGAAAGCTGGTATTTGCCGTTGTTCTTGCGGTTCTGGTTCTAGTGCATTTTCTTTCTTATTCGGGTTTGTACCCGCTTCCCAAGGTGCTCGACAACCTTTTTAGGCTTTTCGCCTATTACATGGCAGGTGTGGCAGTTTTGGAACTTGGCCTCGATAAGTATTGCGACAGCCAGTTTGCGGTTGTGGCTCTGCTCGTGATAATCGTTTTCCGTGATCAGGTGGGTATCTTTTCCTCGCTGATCATGTTCGTATGTGTATGCACATTCACTTTAGGTTTTTCGCTTACTAGCAATCCTCGTTTCGCTCCGTGCTTCAAGAAAAATGATTATTCGTACGGTATCTACATCTATGCATTCCCCATTCAGCAATGCGTGGTTTGGCTTGGCGGTGCATCGTTGCCATGTGCGTATCTTTCCTGTTCAGTTATCTCGTTTGGCATAACGCTGCTTTTTGCGATTGCCTCGTGGTTTCTTGTGGAAAAGCCCGCCATGGATGCAGGGCGTAAGCTGGCAAAGAAATGGACTTCGAGAAAGAGCAATTAGGGGAATGGGGTATCCCTCTTTTCCTTTGGGGGAAGTGGCAAGAAATGCTTCGCGCCTTCCTCGAGGCTTAGAGCAAGAATGCGAAGCATCCCTTTGCGGAGCGCCTTCGGCATTGAAGCAAGGGATTCAAAGGGGCTGGGTTTTTATCCAGCTGAAGCGCTCGAAAACGAGCCGTATTTAGCGCAGGCCATGATGGGCATCGACGTTGACAACAACGTATATTCGGCTCAAGTCTCCACCACTTCAGTGTATGAAAACGATATTTGGTACGAAAAAGTGAATACCCAAGAGTGGCAGAAGATGATGAGTCGCGTGAAGCAGGGGCTTTCACCTACGGAGGAAACCGTTGTTGACTCTGCGACTGGCACGGTAATGTCTTCGGCGGGAACAGGTGGCAGCGGTTCTGGCGATAGCGGCTCCAAGAATTCGAGCTCTTCCTCTTCGCTTTCTGGTGTGAAGATTGCTGTAAAGAACGGCAGTGGCATTCAGGGTTGTGCGAACGAAACGGCATCGAAACTCACCCCGCAGGGCGCCGTTTGCGAAACGGGCAACGCCGACGATTACAACTACAAGAAGACGATCGTTGTATACAACGGCACCGACTCCAGCCAAGCGCAGAAGATCGCCGACTTGCTGGGCGTTGGCACTGTTAAGAAGAATGACGGCATCTATTCCTTCACGGGCGACTATTTGGTAGTGGTTGGCCAGGACTGGAAATAGGATTCTTCTAGCAAGTCGGACATAAGTTCACTTGGTTTTTCTGTGGGCTGGGATTCGGGTAAAAGTTATCCTGGTGCTCTGGGCGCAAGCTTGCGTAAGTTGGGAGCCTGTGGCTTCTTGACACTATGAGGTTTTTCTAGCGCGCAATGCGAGATTGATTCGCATTGCGCGCTTTTCTTTTTTGGAGGACAAACCTTTGATCGCAGGTGAAAAGTGTGCCCGATTTAAGCCTGGATCTGCAGGCGTGCTACGAATACGAGTCATTTAAAAAAGCGGATGGGATTGAGGCGCTGGTGATGGGTTACCCTATACCCCCCTATTTCGCGGTATCGACTTCGTTGCTGTTGTCGGGAGCCTATCTTTTGCGGGATTCGCTCTGCTACGGCAGATCCGCCGTTATCAAAACAAAAATCCAGGTACTTTTGCAACTTTTTTGCGATTAGCAGCTCTCTTTCGCCCCATGCAAAGCAAGAATCGGATGTTTCATGGCAGATCACCTGCGCTTTTGCGCCATGACCCGTGATTCGACGGCTCGGAACAATTGCCAATCGCAAAAAAGTTGCAGCCAGGATTGATTTTTTGTTTTTGGGCTCCCGGGATGGCTTTCGAGACTGCGCTATAGGCGGGATGAACATTGATGTGACGCTATGGGCAAAATGGCATGGGTGCGGCGCTGGGCGAAGTGAACTCGGGTGTAGCGCTGGGTGGACGTTGGGATGGGTCTATGGGGCAGCAACATGGAACGACGCGGCGCCGCAAGTTGACATCTGGAATAGCGCTATGTTCGAATTTGCTCGATCCGCATGCTTGCCCATATCCCGCACTTCTAGAAGAGTGCGTGGCTTTCAGCGCCGCCTGCGACGCAGCCCATTGCTTCGCGAATCCCGCTCGTTGCCTCGATCCGCCCATCGCGAGTGATAAGCACGGCTTCGAGGTCGGGGTGCCCTTCTGCGTAGTTTTTTGCCCAATAACTTCCCATGATCAAAAGTGCTGTTGAGAAGCCGTCGCCGTCTATCGACCGCTTCGATACAACCGTTGCGCTTGCAAGGTCGCTGTTCGAGGGGCGCCCGGTGCGTGGGTCGACAATATGATGGTGGATGTTTCCATGTTCATCGGTGAAGCACCGCTCATAGATGCTACTGGTAACTATGGAACAGTCGCTCAGTTCAAGGATACAAGCGGGCTCTTCGTTGGGCGGCGTGTGGTTTCCGAGTGCTCGAAGGTCGGTCCCGTGGGGGCTGCGCGCTATGGCAGCGGCACGTTCTTCTGCGGCTTTTCTTCGCGAGGCATGTTTTGGGGACCGAATGCCAATGCGCCAGTACCGCTGTGGGGTTTCGGCTAAGAAGGCGCTCCCTTTTACCACGATATTTCCTCCAAGGTTGATGAGGGCATCATGGATGCTGCAATCTTCCAGGAATTCGCTAACGCGATCGGCGACGTATCCTTTTGCGATGCCCCCCAGGGTAACCTTGCTTTCTGCAATAGGGAGCTGGGCGTGGTCTTCCATAATGCGGAGGTGTCCAGTTTTTGCAATTTCAAGGGCATGTGCAATTTCGGCGGGCTTGGGAACTTGGGCTTTACGGAAGTTCCAGAGCTCTGCAACGGGAGCCATGGAAACATCGAACAGCCCCGCGGTTTCCTCGCAGTAGTGCCTGGAAAGCTGCAGAATCTTCGCGGTTTCGGCATCGATGGGCACGGCTTTTCCTTGTGCGTGATTCAAACGCCAGATATCGCTTCCTTTTTGGGTGTGGCTCCAGAGCTTTTCGTATCGGTAGCAGAGACCCACCGCATTATCGAGAATCTTTTCCAGCAATTGCCCAGATGAGAGTTGCGCTCCATCGGTTTCGACCGCTGCCTTTATGCAGCAGTTCGTGTTGAAGGCAAAGAAGCTTCTGCTCCTTATCTCGAGCTCGGCGTTTTTGCTCGTGGTTGTTTTGAGGGGGCCTGTTCCCGACTGAGCGTTTCTTATGTTCACGGGTCCTTCTTCGCGATAGGGCGGGGAGGCGCTGAAGCCTATAGATGGCCGAAAGCAGCATCCCCGATAATTTGTCTGCAGCTAAATTGTTACCTATGGTAAACTCCCGCATGTGAATTAGTCACGGTTAACTTTAAATGTGCAGAAATAAGTTCGGAAAGGGAGAATATGAAAGATTCTCAGTCACTTCGCACACCCGCTGCCTCTGCGGCGAAGGTAGGCATGGCGGCTGCCTTGGCTGCTGGCATGGCCATAGCCACTCCGACTGCCGCATTTGCGGCAGGGGAAGATCAGGACGTGAGCGTTGCCTCTGAAAACGCAAGCGATAGCTACTACTACATCGGCGACAGCTCCTACGGGCTGAGTATCTATCTTTCCGAGGCTGTTGCCCAAGGGTCCACCAAAATACACGTGGGAACCAGCTTTACCGACAAGGGCACGGTAACCATTCCTTCGTCTATCACTGAGCTTTCAGGGTATTCCGAAGGTTGGTTCAGCTCTGGCCCGAAAACGGTCGATTTCGGCTATTCCTATAAAATGACGGTCGTGTTCCCTTCCGGCTCGGACATCGCGGTCGATCGCATTAACTTCTACAAGCGCAATAGCTCAGACGCTGAAGGCGCCTATGTTGAGGTGCAGAAAGGCGCTGTAGTTCATTTTTCAAATTGCTCGTTTTCCAATACGCCTGTTGTGAACGGCACAGCGGTGTTCGAAAATTGCACCTTTGCGACGGGGCAGATTGAAAACAATGGTTCCGTAACGTATACCGGCAGCACGAAAGAGCCCGACAACATTGGCAAGCCTGCCGAATCCTACCAGGGTCTTGCATTCAGCTTCGCATCAGGCAAGGAGTTCTCTGCTGCCGTTCAGGGCAGCCAGGTCAGCCAAACGCTGCCTTTTGAGTTGAAGGGAACGAAAGCTGCCGACGCCAAAGTTGCCGCCAAGGTTCTTGGTCAGGATGGTGCGGAGGTTGAAGGCTTGAGCGCTTCTGTTTCGGACGGGAAAGTCTCTCTGGCCGGAACGGCACCTGTCGCTGGTTCGTATTCCGTTGCGGTTTCCGCTTCCGCAGCCAAGGAGGACGGCTCGACAGATTCGACGAGCGAAACGTTGAGCTTTGTGGTACAGGAGCAGATCCAGGTTAGGCTTTCGGGCGATCTTCAGTGCTTCGTTGTGAACGGCACGTCTGCTCAGAGCAGCGAATACGAGGTGATGGCAACCTCGACAGGCGGTGGCGGATCATCGAGCACGAGCCAGTCGAATCGTCTGAAGCCCGAGGTTAAAGAGGGAACTGGCGAATGGGAGGACTGGAACACCTTTGCAACCAGGAATTCTGATGCTGAAATCAGTTTTTCCATCAGCCCTGAAGGAAGCGGCATGGAGGTAAGCCCCGTTGCCTACGACACCGTCTATGTTACGGGAACGCCGCAGACGCCAGGAACCTACCAAATAACGGCAACGGTAACCTCTGGTGCGCGCAGCCAGCAAAGCAGTTCGGTGGAAATGCGCATCTACGCAGACGATCAAACCCTTCAGCAGCGGATGGATGCCCTTTCTGAAGGAACCAGCTCATGGGATATGGAGCCATACGAGATCTCCGAGACGGGAAATGCGGTTGTACCGGTTGGCCTGCACGACATTTACGGCTCGCACGAATCGGGCGTGTACGGCATTATCGGCAAAGGCGAAAATGGCAATTTCGGCACCGAAACACTCACTATTCCCGCAGGTGCAGATGTCACCCTTCACAACATGAAGATCTATTCGAGCGTGAAGATCGTCGTGGAAAAGGGCGGCAAGCTGACCCTCGACGACTCGGTCGCCTATGGCGCTGTGGAAGTAAACGGGGGTACTTTGAGCGCCAAAAACAGCTCTTCATTCGTTAACCAGATCACGCTGAATGATGGATCTGCCCTCGAAGATGCCGAAATCAGATCTCATGCTAACTACCTTACCGACGGAAACTACAAGGTCGAAGCGCCGACGGCTCCCGTGCAAACGAATGGTACGGTGACGGTTAAGGGCACGTGCTCCATTGAAGGTGAAGGCATCGTGTCTAGCAAAGATGCCCAAACCGGCATGATCGTCAATGGGGGCAAGTTGGTTATCGATCAGGGTGCCACGTTGAAAGCGACCGGCGGCAGCGTTGACCTTGACAACGGAAACGGCGGTGCGGGCATCATGCTTAACGGTGGCTCTATTATCGGCGACGGTCAGCTTGAGGCACAGGGTGGCTCTGTCGGCATGGGCGGAGGAAACGGTGGCGCAGGTATTGCCGGTGAAGGCATAGTTGCAGTTTCCACGCTGAAGGCAACCGGCGGAAATACGGTTGGCGAAAACGACGCGGCCATGGGCGCCCCGGGCAATGCGGGCAACGGCATCGATCCGAAGGTCCTGGTTTCAAAGGCTACTCAGGTTGAATCAAAGGGCGGAACGGGAGTGAACCCAGGAAGCAGTGAATACAGCGTTTACGAAGAAAATGCTGGCGGCGGATCGGGCTCTGATGGCGATAAGGGACCTGGTTCCAGCAGCGGTTCTGAAAACGGTTCGGGAACGGGTTCCGGCAACAATGGAGGAGCTGGCTCCGATAGCGGTTCTGACAGCGGATCGGGTTCGAATGGCGGTTCTAACAGCGGTTCGGATAGCGGATCCTCCAACAACGGTTCCGACGATGGCTCCAATGCAAACGGCGAAGGCGAAAATGCCAGCGGCAATGAAGACTCTTCGCAAACCGCCAATCTCCCTGCAACGGGCGATGCAGCTCCCCTTGGGGCGGCTGCTGCGCTTGCCGTAATGGCGGCGAGTGGGGCGGCGGTTGCACGCAGGAAGTTCGACAGATAGTTTCGGGAAGCATCTCCCCATACGATGCGACTGACGGGGAAGGCGACAAGGGGCGCCTTCCCTTTGTCGCGCTCAGGGCGATTCTCTTCACCGAAAGTAGCCGCTTCGTTTCGGATAGCACGTCGTTCATCGGAGCGTGCTATCCTTTCCTGCGATAAACAAGTTTCCGTGAAAGGTGGTTTTCTTGGAACGCAAGAACGCATGGGAAGGCTACAGCGCCGACCAGCTCGAAGAGCTCGACGGTTTGGCTTCCCGCTATATCGACTACATCTCTAGCAACAAAACCGAGCGCCGTTGCTTTGCGGCCGCCGTTAAGCAGGCAGAAACTGCGGGCTATGAATCGCTTGAGAATGTGGTTCGCGAGGGCCGCACGCTCGAAGCGGGCAGCAAAGTATGGGCTGGCGTGCATGGCAAGTCGCTCATTTTGGCTCACATCGGCACCGAGCCGCTCGAGGCGGGCCTGAATATCCTGGGCGCCCACATCGACAGCCCCCGTTTGGACCTGAAGCAGAACCCGGTTTACGAGAACAACGGGTTTGCCTTCCTCGACACTCACTACTATGGCGGCATCAAGCACTACCAGTGGGTGACGCTGCCGTTGGCGCTTCACGGTGTGGTGGCGAAAACCGACGGCACCGTGGTTGACGTGAATGTGGGCGACGATGCCGGCGACCCCGTATTCTGCGTAACCGATCTTCTGCCCCATTTGGGCAATCAGCAGATGGCCAAGAAGGGCAGCGAAGTGGTCGAGGGCGAAAACCTCGATGTGCTTATCGGCAATCGTCCCCTGAAGGTCGAGCCCACCGACGACGCCTCCGACGAGGAGAAAGCCGCCGCAAAGGAGCCGGTAAAGGCTTTCGCCCTTAAGCTGCTGGAAGAAAAGTACGGCATTACCGAAGAAGACTTCCTTTCCGCTGAAATCGAGGTAGTGCCTGCAGGCCGCGCCCGCGAATTGGGCTTCGACCGCAGCATGGTTATCGGCTACGGCCAGGACGACCGCGTGTGCGCCTACACTTCGCTCGAGGCTCAGCTCGCTATCGAAACGCCGAAGAAAACCGCCGTTACGGTGCTGGTTGACAAGGAGGAAATCGGCAGCGTCGGCGCAACAGGCATGGGCTCCCTGTTCTTCGAGAACACCATCGCAGAAATTGCTGCTCTTACTGGGCTGGAAAGCCCCTTGGCGCTGCGCCGCGTTTTGGCCGCATCGCGCATGCTTTCCTCCGACGTGTCCGCCGGCTTCGACCCTGCGTATGCTTCGGTGTTTGAAACGAAGAACGCTGCATACCTTGGTAAGGGCCTGGTGTTCAACAAGTACACGGGAGCGCGCGGAAAAAGCGGCTCCAACGATGCGCGTGCCGAATACGTGGCATACGTACGCCGCGTGATGGACGACGCCGAGGTTTCCTTCCAGACCGCCGAACTTGGCAAGGTTGACGCGGGCGGCGGCGGAACCATCGCCTACATTCCCGCAAAGTACGGCATGGACGTCATCGATTCCGGCGTTGCCGTGCTTTCGATGCATGCTCCGTGGGAAGTTACCTCCAAGGCCGATATCTTCGAGGCGTATCGCGGATATCGCGCCTTCCTCGAGGCTTAGAGCAAGAATGCGAAGCATCCCTTTGCGGAGCGC
>OLNE01000361.1_pt1 | contig 46319 bp, 23 predicted proteins | sample 1672431 | NCBI WGS metagenome assembly OLNE01 (sample SAMEA3136685, study PRJEB25190) | human gut metagenome | reverse complement strand
TGATCTTTGCCGGTCGCCTGGGCGGCTACAAGTACTACGACATGGACAAGGCCATCGCCGCAGCCTTCGAGCTCGTCCGCAACGAGCTGGGCGTGGAGCCGACTGAGGCGTAGGAGGAGATGGCAAGTTAGTCAGCCACGGCCAGCACGAATAAACAAGAAGCCCGGCGCAGCATTCAAATGTGAACTGCGCCGGGCTTCTTTATCACAGATCGAGCATGCTGCCAAGCCGGCTAAGCACATCTAACCAATCAATTCATAGAGTGTATACCGGCCGTCAGAAAGGACTTTGGTAAAACCAGGGGTCTCATCGTTTACTACGCTAGTCTCCCCTGCAGATTGGTAATCAATCGTGCCATCGGATTTAAACTTGGTCGTTAAATTCGGAAGGTCCTGATACTGGAGGTAATAACGAACACCAAGCCTACGTAGCGCCTCGCGCACTTTCTCGCCATCCAAAGAATCGGTGCCGGCCAATGCAATTCCACGCACCGCAGTATACAGATCATCCGACATAGGGGAAATCTGATTAGCGGGACGCCCTTTAATCAAGGCGTTAACGTGATAGAGCGAGTATAGCCACACCGAAGAATCGTTATAGTTATTGAGCACAGCATCACTACCAGCGATGTCGGAAACCTTGGAAAAGAAATTTCCATCATCATCGGTCAGCATCGCATATCCGCTCCCGTTAATGCAATTGCCCGCTGGCGAAAGTCGGAACGAGTAATAGCGGAAACCGACACCTGCAATAACAAGTGTCACAACAAATGAAAAGGCAACACCCAGGGGACGAATTCGGGCATTCTCTATCCCTAAGGCAATCGAAATAGTCGAGCACACGAAATCAATCAAAATCGGAACGATAAGCGACGACATAAACAGCGTCATCACCATCAGACGTTTATAGTCGCGATACCAAAACCCAACTGTATATTTTGCAAGAGCAGTCTCGGGAAACAACGCAACAACAGTAAGACCGGTCAAAAGACAAATCCCCAATATGTAACGAATCGGACTTTGTTCAGTCTTGCTATTAATGCAAACAACGACAATAGTCATCGCGAACACCGCAAAGACAATCCAAAGCACCCACTCATTCGATATCAAAATAGAATAATCGAGATGTAATTTGGAACAGACGGCAATGCCTCTCTCTATTCCTGACGTAATTCGATCCGAGCAGTTAATTGTTCTAAAAAACATCGAGGAATAACAAAATCCAACCCATAAACCAATCGCAGTAGTAAAAGCACTGACCTTGGATATGGCAGTTGGCAGGCGACCAACAGCATGAAGCAGGGCGAACATACCTAGAACAAACACTGTATTTGGGTGGCAGAAGCCAACAACCGCAAAAGAGAGAATTCCCCAAAGAAACCGAACGGGGATAAATATAACAGGGGCATCATCTAAGCAACCGATGAGCACCGCTAAAGCAATGGGCACGGTGCAAAGCCCCAAAATATTGGCATAAAGCGACCCCCAGTAGGAAAACTCCAGAGAAGAAAAAGGAAGCACAACTGGCAATATAACCGAAAGCACTTTGCCCGCCATAGATGGATTGTCTCGAAAACGCAAATAGAGGTCATGAAAGCCAATAGGCGCAACAAAAACGACAAACGACAGGACCACAATCCATCCGGCTACCTGTATATCCAATCTGAAAAGTGAAACTATCAACGCGCTTAGCGCATGCCAGGCACTGGGGTAGATAGCCGTGGCCGCCCCCATCACAGATCCTGCTCCGACTGGCGAAGCGTTGCCGCTATCCAAGATATGTCGCACTACCGAGAAATGAAACGGGTTGTCGTACTGTTGAATCAATTGATCGGGATTCAGACCAGAATGCGTAAAGACTGCCAACGAAAAGAAAACATTAAAAAGGAGGCCAATGCCAACGAAAACCAGCTCACGAACCGAGGGTGCTGTGACTTCACGCCAATCAACACGAGGTGCGCCACACGCAGCCGAAAGTACCCTGAATAATATGGCAACGACAGTCGAAAAAACGCCGATAGTCCCCGGCCCGAACCCCACCATCGGAGAGATTAGCGTTGCCCCCACAAAGCAAAAGAGCCCGAGCAGCAGATACCCGGACGACGAGCAACCCGCTCCAGAAGCACCGAGTAAACCGCCAAACATGGCAACTGCAAACCCCACCGCACCAAACGTAAACGCCAAACATGCAGCAGCCCCCAAGCAAACAACCCAAACCACAAGTCCCCCATCAAAAGAAAAGGCAGCTAAACGCAAACAGAATATCCTTATTGGCGCCAATATTCAGCCACAATGAATAATTGAACGGTTAGAATACAGAGAGATAATCAGTCTATATTCTCCAGTTAGCCGCCTCGATTTTTAGAATCACCTTGAGCAAAAACCGGCCACAACAATACGAGAATAGGCAAGTTAAGAATTTAAGAATTATAAAAGGCCCAGCACAAGCCGGGCCTTACAAACAAATGGTGCTCCATGGCGGATTCGAACCGTCGACCTTGGGATTAGAAGTCCCCTGCTCTATCCAACTGAGCTAATGGAGCATAAAGCCGCGCGTCCAAGCGGGTGCAAGTTCACACGGCTATTAAATTATAACCTACTTGAACTGGTCGTGGTACGCCTTGCAGACCTCATCCACGGGACCATCCATGCGCAGGTCGACTTTCTCGATCCATACGGCACGCTGGCAAATGCGCTCAACCTGCTCCATGGAGTGAGAAACGAACAAGACCGTGACGTCGCCGCTCTCGATAAAGTGCTGAATACGGTGCTCGCACTTCTGCTGGAAAAGACATCACCAACAGAAAGCGTCTCATCGACGATCAAAATATCCGGTTCGGTAATCGTGGCGATAGCAAAGGCGGTACTTAATCTTAAAGTCCTTGGTAACAAGCTGCTTAAGGATAAACTTGTCTTTTTTCGATATCGTTCTTATCGTGAGAGGCCAGTTTAGCCACCGCTTTCCGACTCTCTACATTGTTAGCCACGGACCATCTTGTTGTCTCGCAAAACATAACAGTGGAAAGTATAGCCCTCCAGCGCAGGCGATAACTCACCACAACAAATCTGGAGAACTAACCCATATCTAACCGTGAGGACGGTCGATAGGTATACTTTTAACCTGTTAAGTCGTAAGGAAGGCCCCACATGGACTACTCGAATATCGCCGTTATTATCCCCTGCTACAACGAAGCACTGACAATTGGCAAAGTTGTCGACGATTTCCATCGAGAGCTACCTGGTGCAATTGTTTACGTTTACGATAACAACTCGTCCGACGACACTTCGCAAATCGCAAAGCGACACGGGGCAACAGTGCGCAACGAGCCCAGGCAGGGCAAAGGCAACGTATGCCGCCAAATGTTCCGTGATATCGATGCCGAATGCTACTTGATGGTCGACGGCGACGATACCTACCCCGCTGAGGCCGCCAAGTCACTCTGTGAGCCCATCCTTAACGGCGAAGCGGATATGACCGTTGGCGATCGCCTGTCAAACGGTACCTATGCCGAAGAGAACAAGAGAGCCTTTCACGGCTTTGGCAACAACCTTGTTCGCGCCATGATCAAGTGGATTTACGGCTACAGCTTTGACGACGTGATGACCGGCTACCGAGCCATGAGCAAGCCTTTCGTCAAGACCTTCCCCGTCTTAAGCGAGGGCTTCCAAATTGAAACCGAGCTCTCTATCCATGCCGTCGACCACCGCTGGCGCATTCAAGACGTACAGGTGGAGTATCGAGATCGACCTGAGGGATCTGAATCCAAACTCAACACGGTCAGCGACGGCATCAAGGTCATCGCAATGATCGGGACACTCTTTAAAGATTATCGTCCGCTCAAGTTCTTTAGTCTTGTCGCGATCATCTTTGCCATCATAGGGCTCGCTCTCGGTATACCGATCATTGCAGAATACTTCCAAACCGGCCTTGTGGCCCGCTTCCCCACCGCTATTCTTGCCGTCTCGTTCATGTTCCTGTGTGGACTAAGCCTGGCAACGGGGCTTATCCTCGACTCGGTTGCGAAGGTTGAAAGAAAGCAATGGGAGTTGCAGGTATATAAGACGAACAGCTCGAAAGCGCGCTAACTTTAACCGATTTAAGCCATGATAGGCGCTGGGTTTAGATATTGCCTCTGTTCATGTTGATAACAAAGAGGCAAGGGGTTCGCCTATCGAATAGAACCACGGTGAGCAACAGGGAATTGTTTAGGAACACAAGATGCATCCACTAGCTAAAATACTTCGATTACCAGTTCACGTTTTTGTATTGTATTTTTCAATTTCTGTATTCACCCAATACGCTTTCGGCTATTCACTCCCTATTGTTGCGGCACTCCTCACGCTTGCGCTATTTATTATTTGTCAAAAGCATTCTCTTAAGAACGATAAATGCTCGCAAAACAAAACGAAGTGGCGAGGCCACGATTCACTGATGATCGTCGCAATAGCATTTCTCGCTCTCTCCTTGGTGCTCGGTCATCACATTCATTTAGGTGAAAATACCTATTCAGGAACAATAGTAGATAACTTCATTGAGCCATATTCATGGTTCGACGCCGTGGCGTATATTTGCATCTTTTATGTCTTAATGCTGATGGCACGTTCGATTACCCAAATAACACTTGGTTATCGATTAAAAGACACCTCCCGAACTGTGACGAAAGTCTCATCTATTCCCCTCAAGCCTTTCTTTATTTCTTCAGCCACCATTGCTGTTCTCTGGCTCCCCTACCTTTTGGTATATTGGCCGGGCTTAATTTTTGGTGATACGTTAAGTTCTCTCAATCAGATATTCGGCGCACCGTTGTCCAATCACCATCCTGTTGTGTTTACACTTATAATGAAACTCTGCATACAGATTGCGTCAATTTTTGGATTAAGTCGCACTTCTGGCGTTGCAATCTATACGATTCTTCAAATGGCATTCATGGCAATCTGCCTGGGTTATCTAGCAGTTTGGTTTATAGAGCGCCTTGGCATCCAAAAGCAATTTGTTTGGCTTATGATCGCCATATTTGGCATATCGCCTTACATTGCCACATATTCAATTGCGCTATGGAAAGACCCAGTGTTCTCATGCTCAATTTGCATAATTTGCGTCATACTCGCCGATGCTGTTCTGGCTAGAGAAATCGCCTTATCGCAATTTCAAAAAATCGCTCTTTGCCTTCTCTCGCTTACGGCAATGCTTTTCCGTAATAACGGAGTCTATATTGTTTTGGCATTGGTCTTACTGTTGACAGCGACCTCCATCGTATCTAATGTCCGAAAGCAAACATTCGGATACGTCTCAATTCTCTTTCCGCTATGCATTTCGCTTGCGGCTTATTTGGTTATCTCAGGTCCTGTATATTCCGCATTGCACGTAATTCCAACAGAAAAGGTTGAGTCACTGGGAATTCCCCTCAATCAGATGGCGCGCGTCGCAGCTCTCAACGGCGATATGTCCGACTCCGATCGAACATATATGGACAGTCTTCTTCCCCTCGAACAATATAAAGATAAATATCGGCCCACGTGCACCGACATGCTTAAGTGGGACCCAGAGTTTAACTCCGAACCACTCAGCAACAGTTTTTGGTTTCATTGGATTTCGATGATGATTCGTAATCCCAAAGTTTATTTCGAAGCATGGGAGATTCAGACATGTGGTTATTGGACCGTCAATGTTCCGGCGGCAGTTCAAAACACCTCAAATATTACTGGCGGAGTTCCCCGCAACGTAAATCCTGAGTACAACATTGGTTACGATATTACTAGCAAAAATCTCTTCAAATTCGATTGCATTCGAAACGCTTTGCCTCTAACGTCATATTCGATTTCCGGCGGATTGGTTTTCTGGGTTCTAATTATCGCGTGCACCATATTGATTCTTAACAAAAGATGGCAATGGATATTGCCTATTCTTCCACTACTACTTTTATACGGAACGCTCTTTATCGCCAGCCCCATCTGGTATTGGCCCAGATATATCTTAACGGCACAGCTGGCACTTCCGATTGTGATTGTATTACTGTACCGAGCTGTAATTACCAATGAGGCACATAAGCCTAAGCCGAGTGCGACGCAATAAGCCTCACTTCAATATAAGAAGAGGTCCGGACTCCGCCCGGACCTCTTCTTATTTGGCCTATAGGACAAAATGTGTGTCCATGTTAGGGGCATCGGCACAGGTCGATGCCCCTTTTTCAGCCGTTTAAATTCCGTGCCCGCTTTTAACCGCTCGAACAGAATGTGTGTCCGGTTGCCTATCGTTCCCGCCGGTAGATAACCTCTTCCGGAACCGTTAAATACACTTTCCCATGAAGGCCGTTTTTTGCCCTACTGTGGCGGTCGGACCAAGCGCAACGACAGGACATAATCGAGAGAGGGGTGAACTCGCAGCCGGGGGCCGTCCTGCGCAACCACCGGGGGCTGACGTCGGTCAAGTGCGTGAAGGCGGCGTTCCGGTGGTGCCGCACACTCATGGTCGATGGAGACGACACCTATCCGGCGGAGTCAGCGCGCGCTGTGCGAGCCCAACCTTGCCGGTGAAGCGGATATGACCGTAGGCGATCGCCCCTCAAACGGCACACTTTGCCACCGGTCTCGTGCCTCACTTCCCTACCGGGATTCTCGCAGCCGCATTTATGTTCCTGTGCGGATTGTCACTCGCCAAGGGCTTCATTTTGGATTCCGTGGCGAAAGTGGAACGTAAGCAGTGGGAGTTGAGAGTGTATGAGGAAACGGAAAGCCGCCCATAGCATCCCTTACAAACAACAAAATAATACGGTGACCATTTGTAAATAGCACCGCCTGCAGGGTGATAGGCAACGCTAACAAAAATCTAACCAATCAGCCTGCATTTTTACGATATAAGTTAACTCAACCTTAGAGTAAGGAGGAGCGATGCGAAAAACCGTACCAATCGTGCTTAGCACTGTCTTGGCCGCATCCATCTTGGGCACTCCAGTCGTAACAAGTGCCCAAACCCAAGATGTAAAAGCCGAAACAGCCCAAAACGACAGCGAACAAATCAACCTGTCAAATTGCTCGATTTCCTTTAACAATAGCTTGAACTATGGAAATCAATACATAAAAGGAAAGGGGCCAAAATCAACTGACTTTGAAGTACACAGCGGCTCAGGAGAAACGGTTGACCCGAAGCTCTATTCCCTTGTGTTCCTTACCTATACCGACCAAGGCGAAAGAAAAGAAACCAGCAAGGTTCCCACGGCTGCCGGTGAATACTATGTTTACGCAAAAGCTAATAAAGACTCCGGCGCAACCGGGATTACTGAATATCAGAATTTTAGAATACTCGAAGAAAATGACCTCAAAGGCATGAGCCTTCACATCACCAATAGTAGCGTTGCATACACAGGAAAACCCATTACGCTAAATGCAACACTAGTCGATTCAAACGGAAATCAAGTTGACAAGTCCTGTTACACGCTTTGTTATAGTGACAAAAACTTGAATAAGCTGGATGGTGCCCCAGTAGAATGCGGTGAATATCACGTCAATGCTAGAGCAATTGCCGGCGCGGGCTATATCGGTCAGACGAATACGTATTACACCATCAATATTGTCGACACGACGGACATTTCATTCTTCAATTTCAATATCGACCAAAGCGCAGTAGTTGGGGGAACAGAGCCAACGTTTAACTCGTCGCTCTATTTTCTCAATGAGAACGGGGAGTCCATTTCAATCGACCTTAAAAATGGAACCGATTATATCATCTTGGGCTATTGCGCAGATGCGGAGTCTGCCACCTATCAGCCTGAAGCCCCAACGGAACCCGGAGATTACTATGCAGTTTTGCAAGGAGTGGGGTCATATAAGGGGACAAAGAAGGCTCGTTTTACCGTAAAAGCCGCTAATGATATGGCATTTTGCCATTTCAATTTTAGCGGCGATTTTAAAGTCGGCGATAAGCTCAGCAACACCAATTTCCCCGTCTACAATTCCGACGGCAGCAGACTGGACCCCAGTGAATACAAACTGGTTTTTACGCAAAATGGAAAAGAGATTTCGGGATTCCCCTCGGAGGCCGGTTGGTATGTTGTAAAAGCAGTTGCCGTCGAAGGGTCGGGTAAAGTTGGAGAGACAACGACGGGATATGGCTTCCAAATCGCCGACCCGTTAGACCTCTCGTTCCTCTATTCAACGGGAACAAACAATCTCGTCGTCGGCTATGAGCCTTCGTTCACAATAAGCTACAGGGGCGAAAGCTACTACGAGCAGAATAAAGACTTCGTAATTGATCATTACGAATCCCAGAGCGGTGTAAACATCGGCAAAAACTGTCCCGAGAATGCTGGCTATTACAGCGCAATTATTGTTCCGGCCAAGGGGAGCAAGCTGCATGGCACGCAGCGTTTGCCATTTGCACTTAGAGACCCCCTCTCCCTCGAGGGCACTTATGTGAATTATTCCAATGCCTATCAAGGAGTAATCCTCACTGGAACAAAACCGCCCCTCAAATTAACTGGTATAACCGGAGAGGTGTTCAACAACCCGGATGACTATACCCTCACGTACTATAAAAATGGCAGAAAATGTGATTCCATATCAGAGCCTGGAAACTACCAATGCGTCGCCAGCGCAACGGAAGGATCGGGGCTTTATGGAAAATCGGAAAGCCGCAATTTCGACGTCATTGATCCCGCCGACATATCTAATTACCACTTCTTTAGTTGCCCAATTATCGGCGATGAGAATAGCATCGATCTCCGCGTAGACTACATTGACTCAGAAGACACGCCGCAGCAAATGAGCTTGGGCCCCAGCTCGGAATTCGAAATTACTAAAGTCATCGATGAAAACCGTAAAAATGTTGGGACATCCATCCCATCCAAACCTGGTAAATATACATTCACGTTTAAGGGCAAGGGAAACCACTACGGGACGCTCACAGAGCAAGTAACCGTCTATGCCAAAAATGATTTGGCACTGTGCAGTATGGAGTTCCTTGATTCCCAGGTTCACGTCAACATGAACCCACTCTTCCTCCCCATTGGAAAACGTCCCGAGATCAAAGTCGTCAACAAACAGGGCAATGAACTAAAAGAAGGCAAAGACTACACGATTGAATACGCCAAAGAAGATAGCAAACTAACGTGGAATGACTATCTAAACAATGACAAATACTGGTCGAACGAACTTCCGAAAACCGAAGGCACTTACTATTCACGTCTAAAAGCTCCGAAAGGTTCCTCCTACTGCGGAGTAGCCGGCAATCTCTTCATTATTGTTTACATGGGGCAAAATAATATACGGCAAATGAATATCTCCTTCGACAGCAAAGTCACATCAGAGGTAGACGAATGGGGTCAAACGTACTATAGAATTCCGTATACAGGATCCAATGTTGACACCGGCCTTGTAATCAGGAATGGATCCATCGAGCTTAAAGAGGGCAAAGACTACACCGTCAAAATGGAAAACCAAAAGAATCCGGGCTCAGCCGATCTGCAAATTGAGGGCAAGGGGAACTATACAGGCAGCCTAGACCTCATGATGTATATCTGCGCCGATCTGAGCGACCCAAATCTAGCAATCGAAGATGTCGACCCACAGTCATACGATGGCATCAAAAAACGTCCTCTACCCAAACTCAAACTAAACGGTTATACATTCTTACCGGGCGAGGCCTATTCAGTCTCCTACGACAACAATGTTGAGCCGGGGCAAGCGACAATCATATTCACAGGCAATGGCCTTTATGCCGGCTGCACAGGGACGACAACTAAGCAGTTCACCATATCACCCCTCTCGATTGAAGGGGCAAAGGTCACCGTCGCTAGCGGTTCGACCTATAACGGCTTTGAACAAAAACCAAAGCTCAAAGTATCCATCGATAATGCAGAGCTTGAAGAGAACAAGGACTACACCGTCTCCTATAAGAACAACATAGATGCAGGAAAGGCTACTGCCGTAGTAACGGGAGCAGGACGGTACGGTGGCTCGATCGAAGCAACATTCGATATCGTCAGCGCGGATATCTCAAAGGCTTCTGTGTTCATCTCAAGCCAGAGCTACACCGGTAGCGAGCTCAAGCCCGATGCCAATGTGACGCTGAACGGCAAGACTCTAAAAGCCGGAAAAGATTACACGGCTTCCTACTCTGACAACGTAAAGATAGGAACCGCGACCGTCACCATCAAGGGCAAGGGCAATTATTCTGGAACTGCCACGGGTAAGTTCGAGATTCGCAAAGGGGTCCAGGATATTTCTAAGGCATCTGTTAACAAGATTGATGATGTCACCTTCACCGGCGAACCCGTCGAACCCGCACTCAAGGTAAGCTATAAAGACAAGGCCCTCAAACAGGGGACTGACTACGAAGTCTCTTATTCAGACAATGTCAACGCTGGTAAAGCGGCGTACACGCTGTATGGCAAAGGCGACTACACCGGAACGCTTTCTGGAAACTTCAAGATCGCACCTGCAAATATTTCAGATGCGACGGTAGAACTTGATTCTTCGAGCTACACCTATGACGGAACTGCTCATGAGCCCAAGGCGGCAGTAACGCTTAACGGAAAGTCATTAAGTTCAGAAACCGAATACGAACTCACATACGCTGGCAACACTAACGCAGGAAATGCAATCGCAACTGTAACGGGAAAGGGAAACTACAGCGGCACAGTCACCGCTACGTACAGCATTGCTCCTGCCGATATTAGCTCCGCACAAGTAACCATTCCCGAGCAGGCATACACAGGAAGCCCGCTCATTCCGGTTCCATCCGTTAAAATTGGTAATAAAGAACTTAGTCCTGACGTCGACTTTACTGTGAGCTACGTTAACAACATAAACACGGGTGAAGGATACGCAACTGTAGAAGGATGCGGAAACTACACCGGCATGGTATTGGGTACGTTCCAAATCGTGAAAAAGACGGAACCTGGTATCAACCGCGTCTCGGGCAATACCCGCTATGACACCATGGCGTCACTATGTCAGAAAGGCAACTGGGGCCAAGGCGGCACAGTAGTCCTCGCCTACGGCGCCAACTACCCGGATGCATTAGCAGCAGCGGCGCTAGCAGGCGATGCCGATGCCCCCATCTTGCTGACAGACTCAGGCCAGCTCACAGAGCAGGCGAAAACAGAAATCGCACGTCTCTCCCCTAGCAAGATATTGGCAGTCGGCGGCCCCAACGCCATCAGCGAAGGTGTTCTTTCATCCGCTAAAAATGCCGCACCAAACGCAGAAATCAAGCGCATCTGGGGCCAAACGCGTTATGAAACGTCGCTCAATATTATGGATGAGCTCTGCGGTCGCTCTAACACAGTCATCGTTGCAACGGGAACCAATTTCGCTGACGCACTGTCCATCAGCCCCTACTCATATGCAACGGGATCACCAGTAATTCTATGCGATCCATCAACTGGCCTGTTGGAAGACGCACTGACCAAGATTCGTAACGGAGGTTACACTAACGCCGTAATTGTTGGCGGTAAAAATGCAGTCAGCACGTCGGTTGAAAACCAACTCAAGCAGAACGGAGTGGCCACCATAAAGCACCTGGCAGGAGAAACTCGCTTTGAGACAAGCCAGCTGATTGCAGACTTTGAGCTGTCGCAACAACCTGGCTTCGGCGTTGACGGAATTGCGCTTGCAACAGGACTTAACTTCCCTGACGCGCTTGCTGCCGGCCCAGTTGCAGGACGAAAGCTAACGCCACTCCTCCTTGTGGATAGCGGAGCATCCTCAGCGTCGCAATGGCTGAGTGCACACGCGAACGACATTAGCGGCGCGCTGATCGTAGGCGGAGAAAATGCCGTTACGCCTGCAGATGCCCAAACACTTAAGAAGGCAATGGGAATTTAAACCATCTTCTATAAGGCAGAAGTGGGGCGTCTCTTGAACAAGGGGCGCCCCACTTCTATTCGAAGCGACATAAAAATTATGAGCAGCAGACAGGAGAAATATGGAACAAATGACAATAAAAAGGGCAATCGTCGCCACAATCATGACTGCCGCGCTTTACGCCCTTCCCCACCAAACATTCGCGTCGAACGGGTCGACATCAAGGTTATGCGGTGAGACACAATTTGAAACCGCTTATCTGCGATATCAGCGAAAGTCGAGTCAACTCTAAAATCGAAAGGCATTGAAACGGAACGAATTGCTGGTGCGACAAGACAAGATACGGCAGCCTCTATAGCTTCATATATTTCAAAAGGAGAAAGATCGAGCACGGTCGTCATTGCCAGCTCTTTATCACCTTGGGATTCGCTGTCAATTAGCCCTTACTCTAATGCTACGCACTCGCCGGTGTTTTTGACAGACCAAGACGGCACTCTATCAGAGAAAACAACCGAAGCCATAAAAGCCACTGGAGCAACAAATGCGATTATCGTGGGTGGGCTAAGTGCGGTTAAGCCGGAAGCCGAAGAAAAGCTGCAAGGCTCGTTCATCAACTAAAATACGAAGGCTATTCAACTGCAGATGCAGAGTTTGGTACAAATTCAACAGGTGTGAACTGGAGTCAGCAGCCCCTCAATAAAGCAAAGAATTATTTAACATTCCAGGCATTTTCATACAATGGCCTCATCGATCAGCTGACTTGCCAAGCGGAACAGTTGACCGACGGCCAGGCGATATATGCTGCAGACAATTGTGGAGCTAACTGGTTTGAACAAGCGGCAAAACAAGCTTCCAAGTACCAAGAATTATTTTCATTTAATAAGTCCCAATTGATTGGCCAATTGATACACGACGGATTTACACAAGAGCAAGCTGAATACGGTGCAGCAAGCATCGGACTATAACCGCAAAAATAGCCAATAGAATCTATAGCAAAAAAGGTTGGCCCTCGCTCTTATACAAACAGCGAGGGCCAACCTCTCTAATGAAACGAGACTAGTACTTCATACCAAGCGCAGACGCAAGAGATAGGGCCTCATCATCGGATACGGCACTCGTTCCTCCCACCACAAAAGCAGCGCTAACCTGGCCGTAATACTGCTTTGCAAGCGATACGGCAGCATCGGAATCTTGGCCGACAAGAAGAACGGGTGAAGAACTCTTGCCTGCAAGAGCGCCAGCAGCAAGAGCATCAGGGAAATTGATGCCCGTAGCAAATACGACACCATCAAACTTAAACCCATGGTTCAGCTCGTACTCGGCAATCGCTTTGCTCGTTTCAAAGCGAGTGGAGCCAGACAAGCGAGTCACATCTAGGATACCTACGTCAGACAGCTGAGACTCGACCTTCGTAGGAACCGCACTTGTCCCGCCAACAATAATGGCGCTGGTAAAGCCTCTAGCGTGAATTTCATCAAGTAAATCGCCGTCAAGCCCAGAGCCAGGATCACTCAAAACAATAGGAGCGCCCGACTCAAAAGCATATGGACTGACCGACAGAGCATCGGCAAAATTAACGCCGGTAGCAACTATCAGTGTTTTAGAGCGACCGGATGTTTCCTCAAGCAGCTTAAGAGCAGTGCCGTATCTGGTGCTGCCCGCAATCCTTGTGACTGCGCATCCACTGCCAACCTTCTTGCCTATCTGTGACTTTACAGTGTCGGAAACAGCGCTCGTCCCGCCGATTATATAAACCTTAGCTGGAAGCAAAGAACTCAATCTCGAAGCGACCTCGGGAGAAAGCGAATCGGGGTCAGTAAGCAGGATGGGAGCGTTCTCGTCCCCCGCGAGCGTGGCAGCAGCAAGAGCATCAGGGAAGTTTATACCCGAAGCGACTATCGCCGTTCCACCCTTCTTCCAAGTACCAGCATCGACAACTGCGCCCATGGTTTGATATCTCGTGCCACCGGCGAGTCTGCTAAGCGTAGCGACTACCTTGCCTGAGACCGACCGTGTTATAGTCCCTGTGCCGCCGACAAGCGATGCGGTCAAAGTGTAGTCTCCGCCCTTTTTGGCTGTAATTGTCGGCGTGTTGCTATCAAGCGCAACAGTTTCAGATGAATCAACAGTCCAAGAGACGCAATCATCAAGAAGGAAGGTTGTAGCCCACGACCAAGGCTGAACGGTTAAAGCGTAGCGTTGCGAGGAACCAACGCCGAGACTTGTGTCATTATTCCAGGTACGCTCAGAACCATCGGGGGTAACAGGAACAAGATTGAACGTGCTGCCCAATTCGTCAAGACCCTGTTTTGTATAGTCGATCTTAGCCACCGTCGAAGCACAATCAGAAGGCTGGTCGCACGCGTCAGCCGCGCCAACACCAAAGCATTGAACCCAATAGTACGTTCCCGACACATTCACGCAGCCAATACCTACCGAACGATAATCAGAATCAAGTATGTTGGCGCGGTGACCAGAAGAGTTCATCCAGGAATCCATCGCATCCTCAGGCGACCATTGGCCAGAAGCAATATTCTCGCCGGCCATCTTGCTCGAAGCCGAAAAACAGCTCTCACCAGTTGGGCGAGTATGACTAAACCCAATAGAAGTTTCGAATGCACGAGCCATAGCAGCATCAAGAAGCCCACGATCCATTTGGAGCGCGTTTAACCCCCGCTTTGAACGCTCCTGATTAACAAGATCTAGAACCTGATATGCCATGGAGTAACTTGCATCACCTTTGACTCTCAGCTGGTCGACTAAGTAGTATCCATCTGAGCGCTCCGTAAGATAAGACGGATAATTTGGTGTAAAAGAGCAGCCATCAAACGCCTCGTTCGAAATGAACGTGTAGCTGTCTCCAAAGCTAAAGTCAGAAAGAGCGGTATTGCTAAAGGCAAGACGATTGATTCTCTTTAGATTCTTACCGCCAGTAACGCTAGCCAGGCTTTTGCAGTCGGCAAATACGCCGTAGTTAATTTGCTCCAAGGAATCGGGAAGGTCAATACTTCGAATTGCCGATCCAGCAAAACAGGAATTACCGATTACACGCAGCTTTGAACCAAGGCGAACATCCTTGAGCTTTGTGCAACCATAGAAGCACTCCCAGCCTGCCGATTCACCAAGTTCTATCAGGTTATTACTTATTGTAACGTCTGTAAGATCGGCGCATTTTTCACAGATAAGACCTTGAACGCGAGTGACCGAATCCGGCATTGAAAGTTCGATAATTGCAGTTCCATAGAGGCATCCGCCCTCCATATCGGTTAGACCCGAAGGGAGCGTGATGCCCGAAAACGTTTTATTCAACTCCATCGACCACTGCCCGAGAATTTGGACAGACGGAGGAACGATATATTGGCCACCACCTAGATCGCTATACTGCGCATACAGAATCGTGCCGTCTTTAGACAAAAGGGCACCGTCAACGGTCTTATAGTTCCTTGAGCTGGGCGAAACGTTGAACTTAAGTCCAATGGGAGCGCCCGGACAGGGATTAAAATGCCTCGAAACATCGAATTCATTATTGCCCGACACGACGTGCTCTAAATAGAACAAAGGCCCAAGATCATCGTTGAGCGTAAAACTTTTCATGAGCGTATTGGCGAACGCATCATGCCCAAGCTCTTTAAGTGCTTTAGGAAGAACAAATGAAGTAAGCGGCGTATTGTAAAATGCACTCTCCCCTATTATTTCAAGTTGCGAATTGTCGGGAATTACGACTGACGATACCCTAGAATACGCGAAACCACTGGCTCCAATTTCACGTATCGAAGCTGGAAACTTAACCTCCGTCACGCAATTTGGTAAACCATCATAGAAGAAGTTGACCTCACTCATCGGCAGTCCATCAAGCGTGGCGGGAAGAGTAATCGAGCTATTTGACCCATAATAGTGATCAATCACATATATTTGCTCATTGCTAGAGTTGACGCTCTCGTAGTATGACCAATCACCAGACCTAATGGAATCGCTTGACATCAAAGCTGGGGCATCCTCACTTGGAGTGGCATTCGCATCATAGCCTGCCGGTGAATTGGGCTCAACGGGCTCCCCATTCGGTCCATCCATAGATTCTATTGCGCTAGCGTCATCTTCCGCCACGCTCTCACCCTTAGCTTCCGCCTCACCGACAACCTCCTGCTCAGAGGGTTCATCTGTCGCAAAAGCGGCGGCGGGCAAAAGACCTTCCAGCGTTAAGGATAGGGATAAAATCAGCACAAGAAGCACCTTGAATTGAACATTCCTCTTTTTCATAGGGCCCTCCTAAATTGACCAAAGACAGCGGCGACAGCGGTTGGCACGGCCTTACACATATTTTAATATCCAACCTTAAAGGATCACGACAAATAGCGTTACAACCATGTTTTACAACAGGAAATAAAAAGGGTAAATACACCGGAAATAGAAAGTGTATGATTGAAAAGCCAATCTCTGATTAGCCCGCTTTCCAGCGTCTTGCATCGAAAGGTGGACCCAAAATGAAGAAATCCGCGCCCGTCTTATTCATAAGCAGTTTACTTACCATGCTTGCCTTATTTGTTGCCCCCTCGCAAGCGGCGGCATACACCGCAAAGGGCATTACCAATTCAACCGGCCTTGCGTACGACGACGTCTACGGCGTTGTAAACGACAGGGCGATCATGAAGTCCAACAGCGGCTCAATCGATCTTGTCGACTCAACGGGCACTATCAAGCGAGCAACAAAGAACGGCACGGGTTGGTATATCAACGACGCGCCGGAATGGTTCAACCCTCTAGAATCCGCGCTGTCGACCATCAATAACGGCTATGTCACGCTTTCAAGCACCAATACCGAAAACGGCTTTTATGCGTGCGGCTTGGCAGAAGCGGATACAGGCAAAGACCTTCTTACCCTTAACAAAACCACAGTCGACATTGCTGTCTCGCCCGACGGCAGCAGATATGTAGTCGCAAACTACGACCTAAACACCTTGACGCTTTCGCTCTACAAAGGCCACTCGTCCACTCTTCTGGACACCATCGACATTCTGGGCACATCCAACGGTGCAACCGTAGAGTGGACCAATAACGCAAACGAGTTCTTAGCAACGATCGAGTTTATCGAAGACGGCGACGAACACATCAGCGAAGAACCCGAGGATCATTACTACACCATCGATGACGACAAACTCAAGGAGATTAAGGATCCCCGAAGCGCTATAACCACGGTACAGGGCAAGAACCACAAAGGCGAATCGTTTACGGTCACAACAAGCGCCGCAACCAAGCTCACGTCGATAACCTATAACGGAACAATGACAACCCTGCCGAGCAAATACAGCGAAGTCAACGTTCAGGGTGACTACATTTTCACTAAGGATGCACAGACATCGATCAAGGAATGCTTCGACTACAGCGGCACCAAGGTCAGCCTATTCAAGCGCTACAGTTCAGTCGCGGCCTTCCCGGGAGCCCAAAAATACCTTTGCGCTATATATGAGCCCGTAAACGGCAGGTACGTACACCGCTTCTTAGTACTGTCTTACGACGGAACAGAGGTTGCCAGCATATCGTCTGACGACGTGACCGGCAACACAATCGAAAAAGCAAACGTAACTACCTGCGGCAATCACGCACAGCTAAATTATTATGATGGTTTTTATTGGTACTCGGCCCTTATTAATGAGAAAGGAACGGTCCTCGTAACAGGCGCCCAAAACATCACCCTCACAGGCAACTACATCGTGACCGTTGATGGCTCGGGAACAGACTACGCAACAACATATGTGTATACCGCCGATACCCTAAAACTCATTGGAAGCGTTGAGTCCAGCGATTCACTTACGCCGATCACGGTCAACAAAAAGACCTATTTTGTTGCAAACCCCGTCGGCACGGAGACCCCTGCGGCCACGGCGCGCGTCTACGATCCCCATAACGGGCTTAAGCCGCTCACGATTGGCACATACTCCGTCGCAACCATAAAGACCGCGACGTACAGGACGAGCAACTCCCCGTACAACTCTTCCGCCAAAGCCTGGTGGGCCCAGGATTTCCGCGGATACTGGGGCTTGGTCAAAGACAACGGCACCGTAGTTGTTCCGTTTAAGTATTCCGATTACTGCGACTTGAATCTTTCCGATTCAAAGGTGTTGGTTAAATCGAGCGGCAAATGGTGGTTCTACGACACAACCGAGACCAGCAACCCCAATCCCGATCCGACACCCGATCCCAATCCCAACCCCACTCCCAACCCCGATCCCGATCCGGACCCCCAACCTCAGCCCAACCCCGATCAAAACGGCCTGCGCCGCATCTTCGGCCAAACAAGGTATCAGACGATGACCGCACTCGTCGAACAGGGTGAATGGGACCAGGGCGGCACCGCAATCGTTGCATCGGGTGCCAATTTCCCCGATGCGCTTTCCGCATCCTCGCTGGCAGGACTCTTGGATGCCCCCGTCATCCTTACCGAAAATTCAGGGCTCAGCACCGATGCGTCAGATGTGCTCAAAAGGCTTGCGCCTACCAGGGTGTATGTCATTGGTGGCGAAAGCGCCATTAGCGACTCCACCTATAAGCAAATCCAGAATATCACAGGAAAGAATTGCACGGTTGAACGCATCGCCGGCCAGACTCGTTACGAAACGAGCATGAAAATCGCAGGCCACCCGGCCTTTAAACAGGCCAAGACGGTAATCATTGTTACGGGCACCAATTATGCCGACGCCCTATCAATCAGTCCTTACGCGTACAAGAAGGGCTATCCGATCCTACTCTGCGATCCCAAGAATGGCTTAACAAATGGAGAGTACGACTTTGTGCACGAGATGTGCTACGACCATGCAATCCTTGTCGGAGGCACAAGCGCTGTACCTCAGCATGTAGAAACCCAGCTCAAGTGGCTTGCGCTTAACGATCAGATCAGACTTTCCGGTGAGACAAGGTACGAAACGAGCGCCGAAATCCTCGACTTTGAAACCCGTACCACCAGTCTCAAAACCGATGGAGTGTTCTTGGCAACCGGCAAGAACTTCCCCGACGCCTTGGCAGCCGGCCCCGTTGCCGCCAAGAAGGGTACCGTTCTCCTGCTTGTCGACCCCGGCATGCAAACCACATGCAAAACGCTAGGCGAGTACAAGGGCTCGATTTCGAGTGCTTATATTGTAGGAGGAACGGCAGTCGTTCCCCAGAATGACGCCCAAACCCTCGCAGAGGCTCTCGGCCTAAAGGTTCTATAGCTAGCCACCTATAAGCAGGTTGTGTCTATAGAACAAAAGCCCCCTTGAGGAAACTCGATACACGAGCTTTCCTCAAGGGGGCAAATTAATGCCATGAGACATCAAAGGCACACTAAAGCCTAGCCAAGACAAGCATCCAAGCTGTCATCACGAACGAGCTCAGAAAACGGTTTGGGTAAAACGCCTTTGGACTCAAGCTCACCAAGAAGGCTCGCCATAATCACATCATTGCCGCCTGCCTCGGTATTAACGTGGCACAGAGCAATCTCTTGGGTATCGGGCACATATTCCAAAAGCTGATCGGCTGTTGCGGCAACAACAGGAACGCCGGCAATGGTCTCGATTACCTTAAGCCATACGTCGTCGGCTACAAGACAATGTTTCTTAATAAGATCGGCATCGTAGGTCATAGGCGGGAAGAGCTTGGGATCAAACAGCGTGCCAGCACCCGTAGTTGCAAACAAACGCATCGACGGACGACCGACCAGTTCTTCATGATAATGCGGAGCCTCATAAATCCACTGGTCGTACGGCTTAAGCGAGCCATCATCATTAAACATAACCAAATGCGTACGAGAAGCCACAATGGCATCGGGATGCGAAGCGTGACACGCCAAAAGCGTCTCAATCATGTTCCTGCGATAGATAAGGTCATCATCAATCGTAACCACTAGATCATCGGGAAAATCGCGAAACGCCCAATAATACTTCTTATGCGGCTTAAGATCCTCATCTACCCAACGAATCTCAAAGTCACTCCAAAGCATCTCTTTGAGCGAATCAGGTAGATCGGCTTCCCTATTGGGAAAATCGCTTTTAGCAAGGTAGAGCACGATTTTATCGGGAAGCCGAGACTGTCCAAAGATCGACCTAAGTGTCATCCAGATGGTATTCATCCGGGGAGGATACGACGTAAGCGTTACGATAACGCGGCGATCGCCAGAAACACTCGTGCGCATATGCGAGAGAACGCGACGCAACTTATTCTTCTTATCGGCCACCCACGAAACATCGGACATAGATATCTCTCCCCCATCGAAACCATCCGCAACGGCTTGCTAACAACTAACAATTTTCGACGGATGGGCCGGTCGCGTCAATGCAAATATACGTTAATAAAGGTCGAGTCCCAGCGTACGAGCAAGAGACAAGGCATCGATTGCCGAAACAGCGCTCGTGCCGCCAACGACAGTTGCGACATTAACGCTTCCGCGGTAATTCGCAAGAACAGTATGGGCATATTCAATGCCAGGATCGACGAGCAGCAACGGGGCACGCAGCTTTCCTGCGACAGGGCCCGCAGCAAGCGCATCCGGAAAGTTCTTACCCGTTGCCAAGTATACGGTCGAAACATTCATACCAGCGTTCACAGCATACGACATAATCTTGGCGCTCGTCTCGTAACGCGTGGCTCCAGCAAGGCGCGTAATAGAACCGGAGGAGATACCAGCGCTCGTTAGCTGATGTTCTATGCGCTCGGGAACAGCGGCGGTGCCACCAACAAGAATCGCACGCTTAAAGCCAGCTCCAGAAATGTAGGAGATTGCGTCAGCGGAAAGTCCATTGGAGCCGCACAGAAAGATGGGCGACTTATAGGCAAACGCAAACGGACTGACGGACAGCGCGTCAGCGTAGTTAAACCCGGTAGCTACGATCAGGGTATCGGAAGCAGGGCTCTTTTGACGCACGCGCTTGGCAATTGCAAGACTCGTCTCTAGACGCGTGTCGCCTGCGATGCGGAATACCTTGCAGCCGTCAGCCGCATAATATGCAGCGGTATCGACCGCCGCCTTCGAAACCGCAGCTTCGCCACCAACAACGTAAATAACATTAGGGCTTAGCTGCTCGATCATGTCGGCAGCATCGACAGAAAGCGAATTGGGTTCGGTCAGGACAATAGGCGCATCGTAGGCCCCAGCGAGCGATGCCGCAGCAAGGGCGTCAGGATAGTTGGAACCGCTCGCAAGCACAACGGTACGCCCGGCCTTCCAAGGAGCCTTGGGGAGCAAAGCGGCCATAGTTGCATAGCGCGTCTCACCGGCAGCGCGATACATGCCGGGCACGGGGCAGGCAGGACCCTTATATTCCGGGTACTCGCGATTGCCATAGTCGGTATATGGACTCGTATAAGTGGCGGCCCAACCATAATGATTAAGTTCGTCGCGCATCGTGCTATCGCAACGCAAGAACAGCTCGTGGCTTACATCGCGGAAATATCCTCCGTCGTTCCCTTCAGGATATGTTGACGTATGCAGAATAGGATCGTCCCATGTAACGTCAACGTGATACCAGCCGTTATTTTCCATCTGAACCATATTCCATGCATGCTGCATAGAATCACTACCCACATATACTGCAGGAACGCCGGCGCGCCTCAGGAGTAGCTTGTAGGCAAGCGAGTAACCCTGACAGACTGCTTTACCGTTTGCAAGTGCACCATACGCCGTGCGTGAAGGAGATATCACCTCATTCACAGCAGACCTGTCATAGACACAATTCCGCACCAGATAGTCATGGAGCGCTTGAACGATCTGGAATCGCGTAGCGTTGTTGGGAATCCAGGTCATTGCCTCCGAGACCTTGACCTCGGTCGCATTGATAACATCTGGTACCGTATTAGTAGGAACCACGTAGTACAGCGAAATTGAAGTCAAGCGCTCAGTGCGCTGAGGACTGCTATTCCCGTTGGAGTCGATATACCCAAATCCAAACTGTGATGCGGCCCAATAATATTCAGGATCTACTGCGACGATACCCAAGGCATCCCAGAAATCGCCAACGGTATAGCCCCCATCGGACACATCGACAGAAGACAAACAGTTGCCCCACCCGGCAGTAATACGAACGACAATTTCGGAAGCTGCCTTGGAAATGGACTCGCCATCAACCGAAGCCGCCATGGCATCGGAGGCATCGGAGCCGTCACCGTCCTGCACAACGTAATCAAACGCATCGACCGTGTCATAGCAAATTGGCTCGCCATAACCCACCGTCGGAACGAAGGCAGGCACCACCGCCAAGACTAGGAGCAATAGGACAGCTGGAGCTTGTTTCTTAACTAGCATGTCTCCCCCCCCCTCGGGTCGAAAACATATGTCAATACCATTCTCTCCGGTAATGCGCATATTTAGACAGCCCCTTGGTGCAGAGGGTTATTTGATTCGGCAAACGGTCAGGCCGTAAACATATGTTGAGGAAACGAGAGCGCAATGGGCAAAAGACAGCAACCAAAACCGAACAAAAGACCCGCCGGCGTCCCATTTACAGGGACGCCGGCGGGTATATCAAGAAATTACATGTTAGAAAAAAATGCTACGCGCTTTTAATGCCAAGCGCTCTGGTGATCGATGCAGCTTCGGCGTTGCCAATAGCACTTGTACCGCCGACAAAGGTCACACGTGATACCTCGCCCTTGTACTTTGACAAGAAGCTGCATGCCTCACGCGCGCTCGGGTCGACGAGCAGCAGGGGCGCCAGATGCTTGCCCGAAAGCGCGCCCGCGGCAAGTGCGTCGGGGAAGTTTTGACCCGTTGCCAAATAGGCGCCGTCCATGGTAAAGCCAACGTTTTGCTTAAGCTCGAATTCGGCAATCTTGGCACTAGTCGCGTAGCGGGTATCGCCCGAAAGACGCGTAATGCTGCCAATACCCTGAGCCTCTAGCTGTAATGTCACCGATGCGGGAACGGCAGAGGTTCCACCGACAATGACAGCCTTTTTATAGCCCGCTTTCTTAATCGCCTTTAAGGCAGAATCAGACAATCCAGACGACGGACTGGAAAGCACCACGGGACTCCCCGTAGCAAACGCATATGGGCTAATGGAGAGAGCATCAGCGTAATTGGTGCCCGTAGTCACGATTACCGTATCCGAAAGATTCGAGAGTGAAGAGGCAACCTTGAGGCTCGTGTCATACCTCGTATCGCCGGCAATGCGCTGGACGTTTGCTTCAGATCCAATAAGCTGAGCGATGCGGCGCTCGACCTTTACGGACACAGCAGCATTACCACCAATAATATAAACGCGTGCTGGCTTGAGGTTCTGAATACGCCATTCGGTCTCCGTAGAGAGTCCATTCGGATCGGTAAGCATAATCGGCGCATTCAAGTCGCCCGCAAGCGCAGAGGCAGCAAGTGCGTCAGGATAGTTAGCTCCACTTGCTAGGACAATAGATCCGCCTTGTTGCCAATTACCTTGATCAAACAATAGACCTGCGGTCTCATAACGGGTGTCACCCGCAAGGCGCGGCATAGAGCCCACAACAGCACGATACGTATCGGCGGTAAAAGATGGAATATCCTTGGCAGCAAACACTCTACCCTTAGAGTTCTGCCAGGTCATAGGCACATTCCAAGAGTATTCGTTAGGAAGGAAAGAGTCGTTGCCGACAAATATAAATTCTTTACCCAGCTTGACCTCTTGCAAAGAAGTGCACCCGTAGAAGAACATTCCCATTTCACGAACGGCAGACATATCGAATGAACTAAGATCAAGCCGCTTAAGAGAGCTGCAGCCATGAAATAGGTCAAATGCACTCGTAGTCAACGAAGTATCGAAACCAGATACATCAATTGATGCGAGCGAAGAGCATCCTGAAAACATCCAAGACATACTGTTAACGCTCGAAGTATCGAACGACGAAACGTCTACACTCCTCAGTGAACTACAGTTATTAAACATACCGCTCATTGAGGTAACACTTCTGGTATCAAAAGAAGAGAGACGGAGGGCTTTTAATGAGCGGCATCCTCCGAACATGCCATCCATTCTCGTCACACAAGAAGTGTCAAACTTAGACAAGTTCAATGCAGACAACGACGAGCAGCCTTGGAACATATTGCTCATATCTTCAGCAGTGGAGGTATCGAGCGCCTCGATGTTGATTGAAATTAGATTTGAGCAGCCATTGAACAGGTTGCTTGCATTGGTCCCCGTACTCACGCCATCGGCGATGTTGACCTTCTTAATCTGATTCCGCAGTCTAAGCCATGCGTAAGTATCCTGGTTTTGAGAGTAGTCACCAAAGCCGTTACTCAAAACGCCTTTATTGCCATGCTGCGGCTTGATATTAAGGCATCCCGCATCGTCCAATTTCCAAAGGCACGATCCGCACTGATTCCAATTGTTCTTAATTGCACTCGGATCCTGCGGCGTATACGTAGCGGCTACGCCAGAAGGGATGCCACCATTTTCATAAGCAACGTCGTCGGCTGAAGAAACCCAACGCCCGGTCTTAGAATTGTCTGGAAACAAGACGGGGATGCTTATCCTCTGTCCATCAGAAACAAAAGGCTCGCCAAGAACTATCTTCACCAACGACGAACAACCGTAAAACATGGATCCCATTTCCGTGACAGACGAAGTGTCAAACGAGGACAGATTTAAAGAGGTCAAGGACTTGCAGCCTGAAAACATGCTGCTCATGTCAGTAACAGCTGAGGTGTCAAATGACGACAGATTGACTGAAGAGAGGGACGAACAGTTGTAAAACAAGGAGCCCATGTCCGTTACGGATGACGTGTCAAGGGAAGACAAATCGATCGAGGCAAGGGATGAGCAGGCGGAGAACATATAGGACATATCCGTAACAGATGGCATGTCAAGAGAAGATAAATTGACTGATGAGAGCGATGAACAGCCGGAAAACATACGTTCCATCCCGACAATCTCGGAGGTGTCAATCTGACCAAAATCAATTGAAGTTAGCTTGCCAAAATCCTTAAACAACTCATTCATATCACCTTTGGCCTTAATAGCGCCTTCAAATCTTACCTTGGTTGTAATGCCCTTTAGCTCATCCCAAGGACGAGAATCATCGTTATAGTCATCGCCATAGTAACGGTCAAATTCAATTGAACAGGAATCGCCCTGGAAAGGCCGAACCGTAAGCATTCCCTCGTCATCAATGGACCATTTGATGGTTTCATACTTGTACCAAGAGCCTGTGACCACTGTATCTTCTAGCGTATAAGTAGCCGAAACGCCAGAAGGAAAGTCCCCGCCACGATAAACGATGTCATCAACAGACGAACGCCATTTATTCTTGGCGCGATCCCATGCCCCGCTATCAAGATGGACATACGGTCCCACTGTTACAGAGCATAAGGAGCTACAACCGTAGAACATGTTGGTGTCAACAGGATTCTCGGCGCGAACAGAGGTCAGATCTACGGTCTTTAGATTCTTACATCCGCTAAACAGCTTCTCGCAATTCCCGAAGGCGACATCTCCCTCAAATACGACGGCAGTGACAGACTCTTTTTGCCTCTCCCACGGATAGACATATGAGCCACTAATCCAGTCGCGATAGACATAACCCGTCTCATCACCCTCGGGCTTAATGGTCATAAGGCCGGATTCGTCGATCATCCAAAGACACGAGCCAACCGTATTCCATACTCCAGGATTAGAGGGCTTGGGAACAGAGGAGGGCTCCGCGCTATCAGCAGCCTGGGAAGCAGAGACAGAATCATCATTTACCGAGGCGTCGGCTGAGGCAGCGTCCTGGCCAATCGTTTCATTCCCTTGACCAGCCGCAGATTCAGTCACAGCGTTGTCGGATTGATTCAACTCCGATGCCGCTGCTGCAAAAACGGGGCATTGCTGAAACAGAAGCGAGGTGGTCACAACAAGCTGGATCGTCACAAGAACACCCTTACGAAGAGTTTTCATGGTGTGGACCTTTCTTTTAAGAGCAGCTCCTCGCGTTTAACAGAGCGCTCGCACCTGGATGAAGCATCGAACAACAGGCGCGACCAATTAGTGCAAAGCAAACCATAGTTAACGCTTAAGAGCTAAAAATCCAGCTAGCCTATCTATTTCTCGGCAGCAGCTTTTAGACTATTAGTCAAGCTATCGGATACAGCAGAAGAACCACCTGCGATATACAAATCGGAAATATATCCCTTCCTTTTTCCCAGCCATCCCTGCGCTGCTGTTGAAGATTCATCAACAAGCAGGATGGGGGAACCAGACTGAGCCGCAAGCGGACCAGCTGAAAGCGCATCGGGGAAATTGCTGCCAGCGGCACAGTAGATCCTGGAAACATTCTTTGTTCCTACAATAAAATCAGCGACTTTTGCGCTGGTTTCATAGCGCGTATCTCCAGCCAAACGGGTAATATCCTCAATTCCGCAAGAACGAAGCTGTTGTTCGACTGACTCCGGGACGGCAGCATGCCCGCCAACAATTACAATTCGCTTTAATCCAGAAGACTTAATCGAATTGAGTGTTTCTTTCGAAAGGCCATCAGGGCCCGACAGCAAGATTGGCGCATAGTTGGAAGCGGAATAAGGAGCTGCGGACAGCGCGTCAGCGAAACCTTGACCGGAAGCAATGATGCCCGTGCTGCCCATAGTCAGCTTGCGGTCAGAAATCGCACGACACACATTAACGGCAGTTTCGTAACGCGTGTTACCCCAAATTCTAGTTATCTTGGCATCAGGCGCCGCTTCTTTAACGCTGTTAAGCACATAGTCGTTAATAGCAGAAGGCCCGCCAACGACGATTATTTCCTTGGGTTGGTGTTGCTTAATCAACCACCAAGGAGAAGAGTTTAAGTAGTTGTGAGGTGTCAGCGCGATCGGGGCGTTAAGGGCACCAGCAAGAGCGGATGCTGAAAGGGCGTCGGGATAATTCTCTCCGCTCACAAGCACAAGCTTATCGAAATCGCCATACTGATTAACGATGTATTCAGATGTTTCATAACGCGTGGAACCGGCAAAACGATGAACGCTGACAGAATCGACGGTGAAATCCCATTTTGCGTAAACAGTCATATCGCTAGTTGGGGCTTCATGGAAATAATCCCATTCCTGCTTAAGCTCGGGGTCTTTGTACCAACCCAAAAAACGATATCCATTGTTCGTAGGCTTATTGTCTTCGATATAATTCCAAACCTCATAGCAGCTTCCATACCCTGCCGTAAACGCTGGAACGGCGGTACCACCATTACTTTCGAATGTAATGACCACCGGAGCTCTTTCGACAGAAAAGCTGATACTAGCGTCACCTTCGAAGTTACCTTTTCCGAAGACGGTCACATGACCATATTTATCAAATTCGTTGCTAGTGTCATACGAACACGTAAAATCAATGCCCTCAACCAAGGAATAGTCGCCGTACGTAGCGCTCACTTTCGGCCTTACAGCCTGACCCTTATACACTTGCGTTTCAATTGGCGCAAAATCCGCGTTACGGATGCGAACCTTCCTAATATCGAAAGTACACTCCTGCTTTCCCTTAACAACATTTGAGGTTACGACACATGTTGCTGTCCCAGCATTGATATTGTTTCGGTATTCAACGTTCGCAAACTCCATGGGGAATTCGTCATGATTTGAGTTGCGCAGGGTTACTACTGGCCTGTGTTCATAGCCAGTGAAGTCATATCGACCAATATAACCATGGTTTGAATAATCATTCAGATTACCAGCAATATAGGGATTGGAATTCTTAATAGCCCAATACCTAGCCTCAGAACTGCCACTATCTGCAAGAATGAGTACCTTGGAATCGAATGCTTCATCGCCAATTTTCTTCACTGTCGAAGGCACATATGCCCACTCCAAAGGACAAGAACGAAATGCCGTGTTTTCCACAGTCTTAAGTCCCTTAGGCAGCCGGATGCTCTTTAATCCATTGCCCTCAAAACAACCGCCCCCAATTTCAGTAACCCCTGCAGGAATATCAACAGAGGTCAAGTCCGAGCAACCTCCAAATGCACCAGCAGCGAGTTGCGTGATACCAGCCGGCAAATGAACATACTTTAAAGAAGCACAGGACATAAAGGCAGATAGCCCAATTACCGCGCAAGCATCCGGAATGTCAATACTCTCCAACGATGTGCAATTGGAGAATGCGGACATTCCAATATATTTAATGCCACTTCCGAGACTGACCCGCTTCAGATTTACACAGTCCGAAAAATCCATACCGGAGAGAATTGCCATTGAATCTGGCAAAACTACACTTTCAAGTTCTTTAGCGCCAGAGAAGGTTGAATTAGGAATAATGGCACCACCCACGACCATGTCCGCAAGACCAATGACCGAAAGACCATCTATCGACGAGGGAATGACCAAGTTAGGAGTCAGCGATTCGTATCCCACGATCTTCGCGTTAGAAGTACCGTCTTTCTTCCATTTTAGAACCGAACCGTCCTTCGTCGTCACCGTCTTGTAGTCAACGACTCTCTCTCCATACGAGGCAGCAGAAGCCGCAAGTGCTTCGGAGTCCGCATCCTGCACGCAATTAAACGCTTCTCCGCTATTTACGAGCGACTCAATAGACGCTTCCTCAGCAAATGCACCAGAAATACTTACGAGCAGCATGGGAACAACCAAGGCCGTAACGAGAAATGATCGTTTCAAGAATCTTGTCCGTAACACAGCGCACTCCTTTGTTTGCCAGGCTCAACCGACACCAAATAAAACATTCACGGCACCCGACCCCTACGTAATGAAGAGGGCTTTCATAGCACAGGTCCTTCTTCTCGCTAGGAGTCAGTCATCCACACTCGATGATACGCTCGCAACCCGATCAATTGTTGAGCAACAAATGCGAGCGGCTGTTTTCCGACAACGAGCGGGCCAGCACATTTTTTAAATAGGACATATCAATAAATGCTGTGCAACAAACACACGTCAATCTAGACCACACTGGGGAACGCAACCGGTTCGTCGAGGATATGAGACCCCATTACCCAGCTGTCCACGAACGCGAAATCCTCGTGCAAACAGCAGCGTCAATACTGCCAATCGCGAATAACGCGGTAAAATTAGACTTTGAATTTCCGCTGTCGGAATCTTAAATACGTCGATTTTGCTGGGAGACAACTATGAACATCACCGTCGCAGGCCTTGGCTATGTAGGTCTTTCGCTTGCCTGCCTGCTTTCCAAGCATAACGACGTTGTTGCCATCGACATCAACGAGCACAGGGTTGCCGACATTAACAACGGCGTCTCCCCCATTAAAGATGCCCTCATCGAGAACTATCTAGCAGATCGCCCCGCCAACTTGCATGCTACAACGGACCCCTCCGCAGCGTATGCAAACGCGAATTACATCGTCATTGCGACGCCAACCAACTACGACGATGTCACCCACTACTTTGATACTTCGAGCATCGAAAGCGTCCTGGACCTAGCCCAAGATCTCAACCCGCGCGCCGTCATAGTCATTAAGTCAACTATCCCCGTTGGCTACACTAAGGACGTAAGTGCCAAATACCCCAAGCTACAAATCATCTTCTCCCCCGAATTTTTGCGCGAGGGCCACGCGCTCGAGGATAATCTGCATCCCAGTCGCATCGTCGCCGGCATCACCAAGGACGCCGACCGCAAAGGCGCACAGACCTTTGTCGAACTCCTGGATGAAGGCTCCGAGGATACAGGAACGGAAATACTAGTAACAGGATCAACGGAAGCGGAAGCCATCAAGCTCTTTGCCAACACGTATCTGGCGCTGCGGGTTTCGTACTTTAACGAGCTCGACACCTATGCCAAAAGTAAAGGCCTCAACACGCGCGATATCATCCAGGGAGTCTGCCTGGACCCGCGCATCGGAACCCACTACAACAACCCCAGCTTCGGCTACGGCGGGTACTGCCTGCCCAAGGATTCCAAGCAGCTCCTCGCCAACTTCCAGGACGTCCCCCAAAACCTGATTCGCGCCATCGTCGATTCCAACAGCACGCGCAAGCGGTTTATCGTCGACCAGGTTCTGGCAATGCAGCCGAAGGTCGTCGGCGCATTCCGCCTCACCATGAAAAGTGGCTCCGACAACTTCAGGCAGAGCTCGACACTCGATGTCATCGAACAACTTAAGGCTCACGGAGTCGAGGTTATCGTTTACGAACCCACCAGTTCCCTCGATACACTCCAAGGCTGCCGCGTCATCAACGACCTCGTCTTATTTAAGCACGCAAGCGACGTGATCATCGCCAATCGCTACGACAGCGTTCTCGACGATGTGGTAGACAAAGTTTACACGCGAGACCTCTGGCAGAGGGATTAGCACCAGTAAAAGTTGTTGCGCAACAGTTTTCGCATTTCCCCTCATATACTCTGGAGTACGTAGGCAACCTATGAGAGGTGGTTTTATGCGAAGCGAACAAGCGCAGTCAAAATGCTTCCTAGGAAGACTTTGCTTGCCCTTCTTAGGGGCCCTTTTTGTACTGGCATCTCTGCCGCTCTTTGCGACGGAAGCGCTGGCTTTACAGGTTAATGTCCAGCGCGTGGCAGGCGACACGCGCTACGACACAATGTCGGAATTGATTTCGAACGTTGGCGGATGGAGCGCATCCGATAAGGTAATACTTGCCAGTGGCGCAAATTATCCTGACGCACTGTCTGCCTCTGCGTTAGCCGGCGTACTTGAAGCCCCAATTATCCTTACAGACCCCACTGAGCTATCAGGCAAGGCAGCGGCAACAATTAACCAGCTTGGCCCGTCAACCATTTATGTTATTGGCGGCCCTTCAGCCGTGAGCGACGAGGTACTACAGGCGGCAAACAATATATGCGGAAGCAAAACGATTCGGCTATGCGGCTCAACTCGATACGAAACTAGCCTCGAGATCTTGCGCCAATGCAATTCTACGTCTGACACAGTAATTGTCGCCACAGGCTCAAATTACGCAGATTCCCTATCGATAAGTCCATTCGCATATGTAACCAAGAGCCCTATCGTATTGTGCGACCCTAACGGCGGCCTCACGCAAGAGGCTATCGAAGCAATTCGCGCTGGAGGATTCTCCAGAGCAATCCTTGTTGGCGGCAACGCAGCTGTCCCCGATGCCGTGATCTCTCAACTCAATAATGCAAATATTGCCACCGATGGAATTCGCCGTCTGAGTGGAGCGACTCGCTACGAAACAAGTACGCAGATTACTGCTTTTGAAATATCGGAAACCAGCCTCTTTACGGCAGACCCGCTGGGATTTGCGACCGGCTCAAACTACGCCGACGCCCTTGCAATGGGACCCTGCATGGGCAGAATCAACTCGCCCCTTCTTCTTGTTGATAATGGAGCGCAAACAGTATGCGCTTACATTGAACGGTTTAAGGGCACTGTTGGCAACGCCTTCGTTGCTGGCGGCATAAACGCGGTATCCAACGATGACTATCAACGCATAGTTGTGGCGCTGAAGCCGAATGAAACACCAACGCAGCCGAAACCGAACCTCACGGACCTATCAGGCGCTCAAGTTAAAGTACCGCAACAACAATACACGGGCCAGCCGCTCACGCCGGCCCCCGAAGTCACCCTTGGTGATCAAAAGCTCAAAAAGGATGTCGATTACAGCGTCTCGTATTCGAACAATACTAAGGCTGGAACGGCAACCGTCACAGTAACTGGCATTAATCGATACACTGGAGTCGCCAAAGGCACTTTTGAAATTGTCGGCAAGCCTTCCGCCTCCAAGCAGAGCGTGAATGTACCCTCCCCCGCCAAGCTGACCTACGACGGGTCCAACCAGACCGCCATCAGCCCAAACGAAATCTATACCGTCAAGAACGGTGCGGCCACAAATGCGGGATCCTATAAAGCCACGCTTACGCTTAAGAACAAAGACAGCTATCAGTGGGCTTCAACCGGCAAATCCGACGACGTCGAAGTGAACTGGTCCATCTCTGCGGCAAGCATTTTGTCGGCCAAGGTCAGCGCCGCCAAACAGACGTTCAACGGTCAGGCTCTGTCCCCTAGCGTCACTGTTAAGCTCGGTGACCGTACCCTTAAGAGCGGAACGGACTACGCCGTCTCATATTCCAACAATCAGCATGCGGGCACCGCCGAGGCAACCGTAACCGGTAAAGGCAACTACGCCGGCACCGCTAGCGGGACGTTCACCATCTCGCCCGCAAACATCTCGGAGGCGAGCATTAGCGTTGCAGCCCAAAACTACACCGGCTCGCAGCTTACGCCCGTACCCACGGTCACGCTCGACGGCAAGTCGCTCGAATTCGGTACGGACTTTACAACCTCCTACAGCAACAACGTCAAAGTCGGAACCGCAAACATTACCGTCACCGGCAAGGGCGACTACACTGGTTCGGCAACTTCGACGTTTAAGATCACTAGGGGTCAGGCAACCGTCAAAAAGGTAAAGGTCGGCGAAATTACCGTCACGGTCTACAACTATCCCGATGGATACAGTTACGTCGACGTCCCCAATCAATGGCTTTCGATTAACACATGCATCGACAGCAATCGATGCGTCGAAGTGGCTGCGGTTTCCAAGGACAACGGCGCCAACGTTCAGCTCTGGGACAACAACGGTGTAACCGGCCAGATTTGGAAGTTCGCAGAGGAATCGGAGGGCGTATACCGCATAAAGAACGCCTACTCTAATAAGTACCTGAGCCTTGACTCTAGTCACAAAAACGAAGAAGGCGCCAACGTTCTTCAGTTGAGCTCAAGCGGTGGAGACGATCAGTTGTGGCGTGCCGAGGTCTACAACAACAAGTTGATGCTCATTAACGTGCATTCGAATTATGTCCTTGATTGCAATGGCGGATACGCCGACAACGGAACCAACGTACAGGTCTGGAGCCGCAACAATGGCAAGGGCCAGCTGTTTGAACTCAGGCCCGAGACGATTAAAACTAAAGGCACAAGATCCATTACGGTTGGCATCGTAAGCGTTACCGAACACGCCTACGATAACGGAGATCGTTATTACGAAGTTCCCGAAGGGATGTACGTTATCCAGAGTTGCTCCGGCAGCAATCAGGTCCTCGATGTTTACGGAGGCGGCAAGGATAACGGCGTCAACGTAATTTCTTGGGTCGACAACAACGGCAACGGACAGAAGTGGCAGTTCGTTAGGGTTGGAAATGGCATCTACAAAATTATCAGCGTTGTTTCGGGCAAGTGCCTTGAGGTTGCTGGCCAGGACTCAAACACCAACGGCGGCAATGTCCAACAATGGGACTATGAAGACGGTTGGAGCAACAAGCTGTGGAAGCTGTGGCTCACCAAAGATAACAAACTTGTCTTCTTGAACACGGCTAGCTATCGTGCGCTGAACATTACGGGTGGCACAGCAACAAACGGCGCCAACGTCACCGTTCAAGACAGGAACCGAAGTGCCAACCAGTCCTGGAAACTCAAGCGCACATCCAAGCAGATTGACCCCAACGAAGAGTGCAACCGAATCAGCGTAGAGACGTGGAATGCCGTACGTCAGTACCGGCAAAAGAATGGCCTCTATGTACCTGGCGGCAATGACACATTCTGCGATAACGCAGCAAGTTACTCCGCTTCTCGCTGCGCAGCTGCAAGTAAGGTATCAAAGACCCATGAATATTTCCGCGAATATGCTAACACTCACTCGTTGAATGGCTGGCACGGTGCAGGAGAATGCCTGGCAACCGCAAATGCAGGCGAAACAGGAAAGAGTATCGTTAACAGATGGTGGGATGACAAAGGCCATGCCGATCTTGGACATCGAAAAGCGTTAAATGAGCCTGGAATGCGAGTTTGCGGAGTAAAGACATCATACAACGCCAGCAATGGCACCTATTACGTCTCAATGGTATATGCCGGAGATAGCGTAGGACACGGAGGTACAGGAGGATCAAAGCTTTAGACGCATCCCACAAGAGGGCTGAAGAGGACGAACGTGTATCACCGATTCAAAGTCGAGTTAATAGAATTAGCATCATATTTAGCCGTCCTCGCTCTAATAACGCCTTAAGTCAGATAAGGCACCGAACCCTAAAGGACCTCGGTGCCGAAAGTCTACAGCTGAGACCTTTGGCAGATGGACCGACAGTCAGCCACCGATAAGCACGAGAATTCAATCCCTCGTGCAACAAATCTGAATTAAAAAGCGAAGGGATCCCAAAAGGACCCCTTCGCTTTACGCATTAAAACACAGGTAGGCTACTTAATCTGCATATTCATAGCCTCTGAAAGGCTATTGGCAGCAGATTCACCAACCGCATTTACTCCACCGGCAATATAGGCAGCTGTCGGAACCATGTCCTGCATGTCAGGACGACCTGCGTAGTCATCAGTCCACTTGCGTGCATACTGAACCGCGGCATCATTATCGTCATCAACCAAAAGAACAAAAGACCGTGAATGGCCGCCAACCGGACCAGCCGCCAAAGCATCGGGAAAATTCCTTCCCGTAGCAAATATCGAACCGCTTAGACCAAGAACGCTTGGATTATTAAATAACGAGGAAGCGCGTTCGGCGATTTTCACGCTTGTTTCGTAGCGCGTACTACCAGAATAGCGATCATACGACACGCCAACGGACTCGAGTTGAGCCTCAACGGATGCCGGGACGGCTTGATTGCCTCCAACAATCATTGCGTGTCTTATGCCCTTAGCTTTAAGAAAAGCTAATGCGTCATCCGATAAACCAGCCGCAGGATCGCACAGAAGAATGGGCATTTTGCCTGCATATGCATAAGGACTTACAGACAGCGCATCGGCGAAGTTTGTGCCCGTAGCAATTATGACCTGCCAAGGCGCCTCGCCACCACTATTGGCAACGCTATACGCAGTTTTAACAATGCGCAAAGAAGTCTCGTATCTAGTCTGTCCACTCAAACGCTGGATATAAGCTTGAGAAATGCCCTTCAGCTGGTCCTCTACTGTTGAGGATACGGCGCTTTCGCCTCCGACGATATAAATAAAACTGGGGCTGAGCTTCTTTATCTGGCTTCCGACCTCTTCGGTCAAACCGTTCGGATCAGTCAACAGAATAGGGGCCGGGTCATAACATCCAGCCAGCGAAGATGCGGCAAGCGCATCTGGGTAATTGGTAGCAGAGGCAACAACAACGACACCGTTTTTCGAAGCACCCATCAAGTCCACCAAACCACTCATGGTCTGATATCGAGTTGCGCCGTTGATACGAGTGAGCACTTTGGGCTGAGAGGGGTTAACAGGTTTGCCAGCATTCCTGCTCCAGTTAACTCGCCAAGTAACCTTGGGAGAATCTGCACCCCTGGGGTGCACGGTATAAATGTTGCCAGCGGGAAGACCAGCAGCGTCCTTAACAGGCTCGTCGTCAACTACCCAACCATAATCTGAAATACCAACGACGCCAAAACCCTCAGGAAGCAAATACGCGGGAGAGCTATAGTCCTCAAGGGGATTAAATCCACTAGGCTCAACCCAGTTTGCAGGATCATCGTTCCAAATATCCCCTTTCGAATAATCGAAATAAATTCTCGCATTCGAAATCTCGTTGAGCGTACGGTCAACCGTAGCGCCCTTAAAGCCCCAACTATATAATATTGTACATTTGTTGTAAATTGGGTCGTCTCCAACCGTTAAATAAGTCTGAGTTCCGTATTCAGTTGATACATTAAAGTTATGAATGTACCAGCCTTCGGGAAGGTTTCCGATGGACACCTTAGCACCATTTAAGGAAGCCTCATAATAATAGCCTCCATATTGTTCCTGATCGGGGTTATAGTATCCTTCAGCAATATCAAAGCCACTATAAGGCTGCCCATCAACTAGCACTTGAAGGCCATCAGGCTTTTTTATTTCATCCGCATAAGCGAATTGAGGCGATAGAGCAACCAAAGCAAAAGACGCCACTATGAACGCCAGCGAAACAATAGCTCGAGTCACCACATGTCGATCAGTTTGTTTAAGCATAAGCATCCCCTTCCAAAATGCTAGCCCAGCAACACATCTCTAATTTTAGTCCCGCTACGCAATATCGGACATCAAAAAAGGGTTGCACAGCCCAGTGCAACCCTTAATTTCTAATGTCGCAATCGCGCGATCCAACTCATCCATCGCTCAAAGCGAATTATCACTTATATAAAAACAGCAACTCAGTTATTTTTGGGGAGACCTTATTAACAGCAAGAATCAACAAGAACGTTGCTCCAAAAACGATTAATGAAAGAATAGAGACTGAAGCAAAATAGCCTAAAGCACCCAGTTGAGACATCATAATTAACGGAGTCTGGAACAAATCAATTAACGCATAATGCACTAAATAGATGCCGAAAGAAGCTCTAGAAATCAATTCAATCACATGGCAACGTTTTAATCTTAAATAGTTGAATAGCAGCATATATAAACAGCCGGATGCAATCAAAAGCAGCAAATCGGAATACCACAGCACATACCCACGCCGATAAGCGGTAGAAATAAACAGCATTACAACTAGAAACAAAAAGCTAGTTACACCTGCAGCAAGAATAGCTCTTGAATTATTACTAATGTCAAAGGCTCCGCTCTGAACAAAGTAGCCAAAAACAATATAAAAGCCGTATGCTCCGCCAAGAAATGAAATGTCTAGAGCAGAGTTGCCAGCAATAGGCGAAAACCCAAAGACAACCGATAGGTTCGATATAAAGGGCAGGACAAACTGAACGACAAGCAGAACGCCCAGCGCCAAAGAAAAGCTTCGGAACGAAAACTTTCGAAACACTACTGCAACAAAAGGCAGCACAATATATATCCCGATAATCACAGGAAGATACCAAAGAACCGCACGCGGACAGTTTTCCAGGAACAATAAAATACGAAATGCCTGAAATATATCAAACGGCTGATCAAGAATTAGGATAGATCGGACATAATAAAACGCTGTGCAAAGGGCTGCAGAAACAACTAATGGAAGCAGCTTACGCTTATAAAACGAAGCGACATCATCGTTGCCCTTAACTAATTTTGAAAGAACGAGACTACCAGTCAAAAACAAAAACAAGGGCACGCCCACACGGCCAAGTGCAAAGAAAAATGAATAAGATAGAGTGATTCTCAACTGTGGGGCTGGAATCTTGCCAAACAGTCGCTCATTACAGTGGCAAATGACTACAAGCAGAATAGCTAGGCATCTTATGTAGTCCAGCTTGGCAAGCCTGGAGCGTGGAGCCGTAGGGGCCATGCTATTCGTTTGGAAATGATCTTGTACGGTCATGAATGAGAACACCAACTTATTACCTAAGAAATAGACATCATTTTGGTCGACGAAGACAATTCCTAATGATATGAAGGGGTTTCATAAAGAGGTTGCCCAACCGATAGGAATGACATCGGTAAACCAAATCACTCCTGCGCTCAGCCCAGATAAGGCATTCCGAGCACCCAAGCACTGCCGCTGCGGTTTTCAAATGCTTCAGAACGCAAAGACGATATCGCTTCCGAATAGATCGGCGGAATCAACCATAGCCTGAAGAGCATCGGGCTCAATCCAGCTTCCGCATTTAAAAATAAAAAAACTGGCCAGAATGAGCCATCGCTACTCCCAAGAAAAGGCTATCGCCAAATAGCAGACGGCCAAACTAAATTTGAGGTGCTCCATGGCGGATTCGAACCGTCGACCTTGGGATTAGAAGTCCCCTGCTCTATCCAGCTGAGCTAATGGAGCGGATAAAAAGTGGTTATGCCCAAAAAGTGGTTATGCCCTAATTGAATTGATCGCGATATGCTTTGCAAACCGCATCAACGGGACCATCCATGCGAAGATCGCCCTTCTCGATCCACACGGCGCGCTGGCAAATACGCTCGACCTGATCCATTGAGTGCGAAACGAATAGGACAGTAACATCACCGGATTCAATAAAATGTTGAATTCGCCTTTCGCACTTTTCCTGGAAGAACACATCACCAACCGATAGCGTTTCATCAACAATCAAAATATCAGGCTCGGTAATCGTAGCAATTGCAAAGGCAATACGTGCCACCATACCCGAAGAAAAATTCTTTAGCGGCATATCGACAAAATCATTAAGCTCAGCAAAATCGATGATCCCATCAAAGTTTGCGTCGATAAATTCCTTGGTATATCCGAGAAGCGAGCCGTTAAGGTAGATATTCTCGCGAGCCGTCAGCTCAGGGTCAAAACCGGCACCAAGCTCGATAAGCGGAGCGATGTTGCCATGAACCCTGACCTCGCCTTCGCTCGGCTCAAGAACGCCAGCAATGATCTTAAGCATAGTGGATTTGCCAGATCCGTTCGTTCCGACCAGACCAACGACCTCACCCCGATGAACTTCGAATGAGATGTGTTTAAGTGCCCTAAACTCCTCAAAAAAGAGTTCATGTTTCGCAAGCTTTATAAAATACTCTTTAAAGCTACCCAGCGACTCAGAAGCCATATTAAAGACCATAGAGACATCTTTGACTTCAACCGAAAGAGGCTTCTTCTCATAATCAACTGAGGGCATAGCACCCGCTTGAATAACTCCAGACATACTATTCCCCTAGATATAAAGAATGAACTTATGCTCGCTCTTATGAAATAACGCATACCCTATAACCAATGAAAGGGCTGCCCATAGGGCGCAAAAAACCAATACCTGTGTGGAAGGATTGCACTGAAACAGGAAGATATCACGCATGAAAGTCAAATAGTTATACATGGGATTCGCATACATAAGAACCCTGAGGATATGAGGCATTCCAGCAATAAAATCTGTAGTCCAAAAAATAGGAGTAAAGTACGTCCAGGCGGTAATCACAACACTCCAAAGATGGATAACATCTCTAAAGAAAACTGCAAGGGCAGAAAGCGCCAGACCAATACCCATGCAAAACAGCATTAAAAGAATCAAGCACACCGGAAGCCAAACAAGATGCCATGTGGGCACTACACGGAACCACAACATGACTAAGGCAACAGCAACAAGCGAAAAAGCAAAATTTACCAAGGCAAACAAAGCCTTTTGAACGGGAAATACCCAGCGATGGACTTTGACCTTCTTTAACAATGACGCTGCAGCAAGTATCGACGTCATGGCCTGCGATGTGGAATCGGACATAACGGCAAAAGTAACATTACCAACAATTAAGTAAAGCGGATACATCTCTGGCGTAATAGAACCATTTCGGCCCTGGGCAAAAATCGTCGAAAAAACGACCGCCATCACGATCATCATAAGCAAAGGATTAAGCACTGACCACGCGACGCCAAGAACGCTACGACGATATTTCAGCTTAAAATCCTTGGTAACTAGCTGTTTTAGGATGTAAAAATCCTTTTGAATATCATTGGCCGCGTGCGATTGAATACTCTTCGCACCAACGCGGCCATCCATGCTATTCGCCACAAACGACTCCTTAATAACAACATCCTGTCGAAAGAGAAGTATATCCTCCCGTAGCTCGCAGAATGAACGGGCCCCTAAAAGAGGGGTATTAACCCATACTTTGTCTAGAAAAAGGCATGGAGCGTGCGCCCCATGCCTCGAAACAGACTCGACTACTTCTTTCCCTGAACAGCTCTACCAATAGATTTAAGAACTTCACGCCGCGCAGAGCCAACGGGACATAACGGGTCAACTATTTTACGCAGCGGACTGGTTTCAGAAACGGCCTTTTCGTGCATCAACAGCGGTGTGTCAGCTGAAGCACCAGATCCAACGAGCAAAGCAAGGAGCTTCTCATAGAAAGGTGTCTCACGAGCATACTTCCAATACAGCTGACTTCGATCGCAATAAGCGAACTTCCATGGCTTTTCAAACCCGGCATAGTGCACAATCCGCTCATGGCTACGCGAATCATTAAATGCATCAAAAACCTGGTGAGGAGCATAGCTGAACACGTTCGCGATGCGATTGCCACAATCAATCATAACGTTCCAGTCATAGTTAAGCCAGGTAACACGGCCTTCGCAATGAGCATTCAACACATCCTGGTCGTTATAAATAAAACGATCGTCGGAAGCAAATTCGAGCCACTCTTCAATCGTGTGAAGACTCCGCATTTCATGTGTGTTAAGCAGTAGAACACCGGCTTGGAAGTAATCATAGGGGTTAGTCATCCCCAGTACCGTCTTGGCATACTTTAAACGCTCACCATTTTTCATGTTTAAGTTGCCTAAGAAATCGATATCCCGTGTTGCGCCGAGCAGGTTAGTACCGAGTTCGGTTTCATACAGCTCCGAAACGTCACCATTAACAATAAGGTCAGAATCAAGATAAAGGACTTTGTTGTAATAAGGCAATAGCTTCTGAATAAGGAAGCGATAATAAGTCTCAACACTAATATGCGGATTATTTGTTGTCAGCTCATATTGATCGATGATGGCAGAGACGTTGCAGAACCTCACATCGGCGTGAGGGAAAACCCCAAAGAAACTCTTCATACGAGCTTGGTTTTCCCCATTGATATCACGATGTAACACGACGATATCGTAGCGATAGTCTGTGGAAGCATTTGCAAGCATTGAATAGATAGTTGTTGTAAGCATGGGGACATAATTATTGTCCGAGGCAAAAACAACAGGGATTATAGGACGGGGATCGCAAGAAAGACGCGGAAGACCGAGTTCGCCATGATAATCTGGCTCAGTAAAGTGAACACACTGCAGCTCGGCAGTTTTCCAACCCTCACCGACACGCTCATGATGAAGTAAATATATATTAAGAAGCCTTTCGGCAAGGTGACCAGGCGTGCGCAGGCCCTCCTTGCTGTATTTCGACATATCTGTCGTATTAACAAACTCTTCGAGAATCGGGAATAGCCACTCGCAATATGCGTTAAAAATGGCCCGCTTCATGATAAACATGTTGCAAAAACGAGCAAAATGCCCCTTAAGAAATGACTGTGCATCCTGAAGATATTCGGGATGCTGTTTGCCAAGAATGGCAACAACCTTGTCGAGGTCCTCAACAAACAACTTGTCGGCAAGATCGTATTGCTTGCGGATAGTTGCAGAAGAGCCGCAGTAAGGACGAATATCCTTACGCTCGGTCGTAATCACATCAAATTTTTTCACATATTTACGGACGCTATCGTCGTCAAGACAGTATTCAGCCTGAGATTTAGCATCAATATAGGCGTCAATCACCTCGCCATAGAGATTTTCCTCATGACGTTTTTGAGCAAAATCAAAATAGCGACGATAATGACAAAAACCAACATAATCGCTGTCGGTATTCTTCCAAGCCCAATACTGCGTAGTCAGTTCGCAATACATGGGGTTTTGATCAGAAATATTCTCGCCGTCGTTATCCTGGAATGCCCAGTGGAAAATATCACTTCGAGATGAACAGCCGACCTGAACAGGCTGGAATAATTCGCTGTCGAACAAATCGACTCTTTTATGAGTTGATACAAAAATCCGGATATCCTGTTTCGCGAAGCAACGCTTTTTTGCCCTCTCTTCAACTTCGCAAATATGAAGTTTAGCAGCATCAGCGAAATCCATAAGGCGATTGGAAACAAAATGATCTGTACCCGCCATTGATTTGGCCTCGCGATACCAAGTCCTTAATGTTTCTACCGAAACATCGCCGCTGTCATTTACCCACTCCGCATAAGCTGCATCACGAGTCAGGCGCATAACTTGCTCAGCAACTTCCAAGTCACCAACCACGGAAGCCGCTTTTTTAGCTGCATCGATTTTATTGGAATTATCTACGCGAACAAACCAATCGTTAAATAGAAGATCCATCAACTTTGCCTTACCGCCACTAAAGGCCATAGACAAATCAAACTTATTGAAATTCTCGGAGAATTCTGCCATATGTGTCACAGAACTCCAGAAGCCCTGAGCGCTCCGCAGGAAAGAGTCAGGCGACATCTTGGACCCTGAGTTAACTCCGCGACCCAAATAATACTTAAGCCCGACAATGTCGTTACAAGTAAGCTGAGAATCTGCCTCTGCAAGAGCAACAAAACACTCGTAACCGTCTTGAGCGCGACCCATCCTATCGTTTGTCATGTCGGAGAACGCTTGTTTAAAGTAACGGGCGTCATAAGCACGTTGTGTGATGCGCCAATCTTGGCGATAACCAGCCTCGCTGCTGAATGCAGCGTTACAGATATCCGAACCGTTCAAAGGCTCAATATCACGATTAACATAGGACTCAAATTCAATACGTTCTTGCTCAGATACGCCCGCATTTACAACCTTAATTCCAAAATGGTAGATGTCTGCAGGATGAGCAAGAGAGTAGTCATTGAGCTCTGAAAGAAAGCCAGGCTCAAGTTCGTCATCGGAATCTAAAAGAATAATGAGATCGCCAGAGCATTGTTCGACAGCGGATTTGCGACCAAGATGAACGCCCTCGTTGTGCGATTTGATAATGGGCTTAACACGGCTATCGCGCTCGGCGTAGTCTTTAAGAATTGAAGCAGTATTATCAGGACTGCCGTCGTCGACAATAACCAATTCAAAATCAGCAAAAGACTGATGCAGCACGCTATCGATGCAGGCAGGCAAGTATTCCGCGTCTTTATAGGAAGAAACACAAATAGAAAAACGAGACAAGGCTACGCTCCTAATCATAAGTGAGAGCAAACACGAATTAGCATAATGCAGCTTGGCTAAAGCCAATCCATGAAAAACTGGAAACATAAAATAGGCGGTGTCCAGTCGTTCAAAACGAATCGACCAGAATAATGCTCAAAGATGCCAAAAGGGTCAAAATCGAACTGTGCATCGATTGAAATAAGTTCTTTCGGTAATGTCGAGGCCGTACCAAACGGCAATATACGTCCGGGTGGACAGCGATGCCGATTCACAATTTGGGTGGAGCTGAAGGGGCTAGGACTCAAACGACAGCTGCGACGGAGCTATGGGTTTACATTCAATTTAGTTAAGAGCCATCTTGGTTCTATATTTAAGTTGGATTATTACTGATTTCCAATGCACCGATAGATAGAATTATTCAAACCGTACCTTACGGTAGAGCTTCTTGAAGGACTCCAGCACAAAAGCAAACAAGAGAGAGAGCACAAAAACCACAAGGGGGCGAATTACCGCATCCCAAATAATGCTGTGAGAAACATAGACGTCCAGAGCCCAAATAAACATCATATGGACGGCGTAAACATCAAAACTAAAGAAAGATAGCTTGGAGATTACAGCCACGAACGAATGCTTATTGGATTGAAAAAGAGGTTCAAAAGATTTCAGCAACATAAAAAGTGAGACTGAGTACACCAAAACCGGAAGATGAAGAGAATTGTTGTAAAAGTTATCATAATCCGAAAACGACCCGGACATCACCGTGTGCGACACGTTTGTCTTGATGGTCATAAGCGCCATAAATACAACGGAACAAATCGCTACGATCAATAAAACTGGACGCATTTTCTCGGTGCGATCGCCAAAGGGAGAATAGGTGACGATGTAGTAGCCGATTAAGTAGTACATTATCGCACCCGACAAATAAGGTACGGAAAGTACCGAGAACAAGTCATGATTTGGTGCAAAACGATTTGCAAAAGGAATAACTGCAGTAGAGATGACGCAGAGAGCAATTGCATACTCCAATAAACGCTTATTTGAGGCAAAGCAAGCCAATAGTGGTGTAATCAAATACAAAATCAAAATCGAATACATGAACCAATAAACATCGCAAATTTGATTGGTTAGGAGCAAATCGACAAACTCAAAAAGAGAGAAAGATCTCGGCGGAAGACCAAGTTGGACCGGAACAAGACAACTGAGAACATAGATAAAGAAACTATAGCCAACGAGTGTCATCAGGACACGCTTAAGCCTCTTTTGGAAAAAGACTTTTGTAGAGTACCGAGAACGGTACCCTATCAGATTTGCTCCGCTAATCATAAAGAAGACCGGAACGGCAAACATAAAAAGTGACTGCAGCACAATAGAGACAAACCATTGCACATCGCCTTGATTAACGTATACAACCGTTGTGCAATGGAGAACGACAACGGCGAAACAGGAAAGGACATTGAGAACGTCCATGTACCTGAAATGTTTTCTTTCCTTAACCATTAACTACAATTCTCCCATAAAATCAATTAACCCTATACAAGCGGCACTTGCCCTTAGACAGCACCAACTCTGCTTGAACGCCATCTTTAAGCGCGTTTTCAAAACCTTGCCACTCCCCAACAGGATATATCGCATATTTAGACCATGCGACATCCTCGCTAGCAGGGATGTAGTTAGCCGTATCAAGAAGCAGCAAATAGCGGGCGTGGGTTGCTTCGACAGAGGCATCAAGATCGGCATCATGCGAACAACGATTGATGTAAGTTTTAATCAACCTGTTGTCATCACTCACTGGGACATCGAACCCTTTGTAGTACACGTTAACATCATTTAAGGGATATGCGAAAACGCTACCATCATAAGGATTGTTAAGAACAATGTCATTGCCAACAACCGTTTTTACTTCAGATAAAAACTCAATTTCTTCTGCATTCAAAAGTGCGTCTTCGCCAGGTTTGTTAAGACCTTCTAGATTTTTCAGCATCGCCGGTAATGCACGAGTCTCCCCAACGCCAGCCTGTTGAAACTGATTGACAGGATTGAAAAACGGTTGATAGCAATCCTGTGCAATAAAAAAGGCACAAATGACTAGAACGGCAATACGGGAAAAGACAATGCATATCGTACGAACATCTTGTCCCTTGCCGTAGAAAACCCTCTCAAGAATAGACTGTATCAAACTCATCAAATAACCAATCCCGACCGAAGCAATCGGAATGGCAAACAACGCAACGCATGCAGCAGTTCGATATGGATCGGTATACCAAAAACCTGCCAATAGATGCTTCCAAAAACCCTCGGTCGAGATGCCAAATATATAGATTATTGCCATTAGAACATACGCAACGCAAAGCCAACGCCTACTTGAGACAAAACACAACCTTAAAAACCCAACAAGTACAATGGCTCCAAGAACTACCTGAGGAAAGCCCCATCTAAGGCTCAAATCGACAACACTAAGGATTGCCTCTTTGGGCGTCAACAACTTTTCCCACGTAAAGGAAACAACACCGTGAAACATCGGGGACGCATAAGCTGCAGACCAAACAACTACAGAAAATAAAATAAAAGAGATAGGATACAGAAAACGGCGGGCAGGTCTTTGAAGCCTAGCAGAGACATCTGAACCGAATATATATAGATAATGACAGCAATAGGGCAAAAGCAAAACCGCCAAGGCGAAAATAGTATTTGGCTGCAAAGCAAAAAGGGCAAAGCATGCAACAAAGAAGATTATTAGTGGCTTTGTATCAAATGTAACATTACCCTTGCAATTGAAGGCAAGAATAAAAAAGGCAGCGGCGCACGGAAGACAGACGCCCGATGCCATTGTCGGAAATAACGGTCCATAAGTAAGTAAGGAAAGAGGAAATGCCATAAATACAATCATGGAAAGAAGGCCTGCCGCAATCAGCTCCCCTCGATCAAATACTACTTTGTAGAAAATGAAAAAAGACAATGGATAAACAATCGAAAGGAAAAAGAAGAGCACAACGTTTTCAGCCATAGCGGCCGACGTGCTAAAGGTGTTGACAAGAAGGGCGGATAGGACGTGAAAACCTGCTGGATAATAACCTCGATGATTGCCATTAACAGCATCGGTAGCTGCCGAAAAATCAATAGGCTCAATTCCCGTTTTAATTGTTGAGAAATAACCATCCTTTGACATTGTCTCAATTCGTGCTAGATGTGAAGCGTTGTCACTAAACTGAATAAAAGAAGATGGGCCATCTAGCGGCTTTACAAAGAAAAATAAATAGAAAAGAACAGCCACGGAGAGAAAGATAGCCAAGGATATAAACGAATTCTTGGAATCTACGTACAAGATTGACGAGCAAGCCTCGGAAGACCGAATCTTTTTTATGATGCAAAACAGAATCAAAGCAAACAGATAAGAAGCTAGGCACATGCCGGTTAAGCCCGTTCGAACGTTAATGGCGCATAACGCTACTCCGGAAGCAGCAATTAACGCAATGCCACACACGGGAGCCAAACAAATTGAAGCAGCCCAAGAAAAACCGGCGAACTTGCTCATCAGTGCAAAAGGAACCATCATCGCCACAAGCAATAAAAATGCAAACACAAAAGTAGACCACATACTATTTAATCCCTCTACATTCAACACAGGCCTATCATTTAAGTAATTTAAGCCCTCTATTCAGACCGTAGTCTGGCAACATCATGAAACGCACTTGTAAGACGATAACAGAAGTGCCCTTCTCTATAACTTAATACTATTTTAAGTTAGTTCTATCGTTATGATGCTGTTCATATTCGCCAATCGGCAATAACCTTGATTATCAACTTCATAGAACACCTCCCATATTCATCCGTACAATCACGAATACGTGTGGGAATCAGATGCCCTGAGAGCCAGATCGCCCTGCCTCGAAAAGATCAGAAATCGGAATGTCCTGTAAGAGAAAGAAGAGTTCCACGAAGCCGGCGCCGAGGGCCTGTGCGCGGTAGGCTCACCAGGCGCAGGCGTGACACGGTCCAAAGAATGTTTGAGCGTGGGAGCTCCGCCTACCTTCTCCTTCCTGAGTGACGTAACCCTCGCGTCACGCTTGATAACCTGTGTTTCGTCAAGAGGATTTGAGCAAAAAGAGCATCGAAAATTGAGCGGCCTG